>ERZ777305.393-NODE-393-length-72559-cov-6.123359_pt1 | contig 72559 bp, 55 predicted proteins | sample MGYA00374965_ERZ777305 | MGnify/ENA primary metagenome ERZ777305 (study PRJEB29328, sample SAMD00013331) | mouse gut metagenome | study: EMG produced TPA metagenomics assembly of the Metagenome analysis of fecal microbiota from mouse which was promoted...
GGTGAATGAATATGGCAAAAAGACCAGTACCACGATATGATTTTAAGGCTTTTGGGGAAGCTGAATAGATGAAGATGTGATAATTTGCCGATTCTTGTTAATCTCCTGAAAAATCCGTACAGTCAAAAACTTCCCGGCATTTCACCAAACGGTGAAACGCCGGGAAATGCAGGCTGTTATGAAATGGACACATCAATCCCGGCTATCTCTCCGTCCCGGACCGCTTTTGCCCATTCTTCGTCCAGAACGCCGCCGTTCACGTTCTTCTGCGCGCCATCCCCACAGGTCAGCACGATTTTGGTCACCTCATAGCCGCCGGGCAGATACTCTTTTTGTTCCGCCAGATGATAGCGGACCGGAATCTTTCCGAGGAACACCGCTTCTATCTGTCTGTCCTCTCCAATCAGATAAGACGGGAGCGTCGGCGCAAACGTTAATGTCAGTTTACCGTCCTGCATGGCAAAAGGATGCAGGCCGAACATCATCAACGACCACATATGGATAAATTCGACGGTTGACCCGCTCAGACGCGCTACAAAGCCCTTGCCGTGATACCGTTCGTTCGGATTCTTGCTGCTTGCGATAAAAGAAGAATTTTCATAAATACTTCTTCCATAAACTTCCGGGTCGAGGAAGGGAACCGCCGCTTTGCCGAAATCATCTGCAAATTCACGGTACATTCCGGATTTCAAAAGCTCCAGCAGATATTTGTATTCCATATGCAGCCAGATGGATTCATTCTCCAGCCAGCCCGGCGTAAAGGCTTTCGCGCGTCCGATTTCGTAGGAAGCGTCTTTTAAGGAAGCGTTGACCTTGTACATGGAAAGCTTTTCATCGTACAAATCGCTGTTCTTTACGGCCGCATATAAATTCCTTTTTTCCTCCATTGTCTTATCCAGTTTCAGGAAGCGGACAGGCCCCTCCAGGAAAAGCGGAATTTGTTTCACCGCAAAATGCTTCGGCAGAATGCCGTTTTCATCCTCCGTATAATCCGTCACCTCAAAACTGAAATAAGTGGGACAGATACCGTCTTCCATCGCACAGGCTTTGTCGATGCCGGCCCTGACGATTTCCAGAAACAGCGTAAGCGTCCGAACAAGCTCTTCGCTCTTTTTTTCCACCTTTTCACCGGAAATGCCGTCGTATACCTTCTTCCAATAATCCTCTTTGATATCGTTTACCCGGTTCCAATAGCCGGCCGCTTCTTTTTCCCGTAACAGAACGGATTTTTCCGCCGCCGCGGCGCCCTCAACCTGCTCCATAAAATCCGCAGTCTCTCGAAGCATCGAACAGGTTCCAGGATATTTTTCAAGAACGGAAAGCACATAACGAAGCATCCGGCCAAGCTCATAAGTCTCCGCCATCGAAGAACCAAACAGACCCGGAAGCCCGTTCAGCGCATCATACCAGCCCGGTTTGCCGCCTTCCATTTCCACACCCATGCCGTAGGCATCCAATGCCGCGAATTTGGTCACGCATAACGTCAAAAGTTTCTCTAACAGCGTGGAACGGACGACATCTCCCCTGCCATATGCGGCCCGCACCAGTTTTTCAGGCGTATTCCGTCTGCTTTCTTCCTTCAGCGCATGGTACTGGCGGATGCCTTCCGCCGTCTTCACATACCGTTTTCTTCGTGGATTGACCGCCGCCTGCGAAAGGAACCATGTATAGTTTTCTTCTGACAAAAGCTCTTTTTCTTTTTCCGGATAGATTTGCAGATAACTCTCGATTAAATCCAGATTATAGGTCCAGTGGTCCGACCAGTAACCCTCGCCAAAACTGCCGTTCATCTGACTGACCGCTTCGGTCATTACCTGTTCGAAATAAGACTGCGCCTCCGCCTCTGCCATGTCGTCGGCAAGCCGGAAAAAAGCGCCCGGCGTAAAAGGTTTCTGCAGCGCGTCGATAAACGCTTCTTTTCGTCCCGCGGGAAGGGATGCGAAGATGCGCTCTCCCGCTTCTTTTTCCAATACATAAGTTACCTTTTCGATGGAAAGGGGATTGTAGCCGTCCAGTTGAATCAGATTATAAAAAGTCCGTATATTCTCCGTTCCCACATAGGGCGTAAAGAAATTGTCGCACCTTCTGTTCTGGTTGACATCCCGGTAACTTCCGTTGCCCTGGGAGTAAAATTCCGGCAGCATGCTGAAATAATTGTATTCCCGTTCCAAATCGCCGTGTTTTCTGGAATAAACGTAAAATACTTTGTCTTTTCCGAGCAGAATCGGATAACCGCCGCGCAGAACATTGTCCATATAAGTATAACGGCAGTATGCGTCAAATTCCGGGGAAGCCGTATGGGTATCGATATGACTGCACAGGTCATCCACCAGTTCCTTTGTCCGGCTCAGTTTCACCTCAAAAAACGCTCCGTCCATTTTCTTTGCGGTAAACTTCCGCAGCGTCTCATAACTTTCTACCTGACCGATTACTTCATAAACGGTCAATGCTTCCGAAGACGCCAATGTCTTCTTCATTCCGTAAAAACTGCACGGGAACTGGTTCTGCGTTACCTGCTCCATATTCTGCAGCGCCTCGATGCCCTCTTTTTCAAAATTAACCGCTTTGGTCAATGTCGTATCGTATGCGAACACAATATCCGGGTCAACGATGGCCGGAAGCCTTGTTCCGTCCTCGAGCGCCCCAAAAGAAAAATTACCGCCGACCACCTCCGTCACAGAAGCCGTATCGACAATGCTCGCACGCACCCGGTAAAAAGGCACTCCCGTCTCCACATGTTCGACCTGCATCCATGCCTTGACAAGACTTCCCATCGTTTTCAGGTCGTCATTGCTGACCCCGTAAGGAATACATGCGGGCATACCGTCCAACATTTCCACTTCCGCCGCCTTATCGGAGAGATTCTCAACCGTTACCTTCCGCACGAGCGCACCCGTCTTTTCCTCCGGCAGCGTAAAATAAGTCACATGCGTCCGAATCTGATGGGCGGCATTTGTCTCCTCAATTTCCAGTCCGTTCTGATGAATCATCATCCGATGCTTCTCGCTCTCGTCCGCAAACGCTTCGAAATACACACCGTCTTTTTTCAAAAATGTGCGGAATCCGGTCCGCTTTACGTTCTGGTAAGACTGATGCGCCGGAAAAAATTCCATGATGGCATGGTCTTTATTTTCCACGCCAAAACACGATACGCACTGTCCCCGGTTTACATAATAGCACCAACTTGGAATCCCCTTTACACCGGCAATTCCCGGAAGAAAACTGGCAAAGGTGGATTTTCTGCCATAATCTTCGATAATAAACGCTTCGTTCTGACTGTTCATGTGAGACCTCCTTTATTTTCCATTTTTGTATGTAATATTTTATCTGCCTTTTTACAGAAACGGTATCATCTCCCGCACCGACGAAAAAATTAAGTGCGGCATCACATCGGATTCCGCCGCATCCGCAAGCGTCGCTTCCCCGCTCAACACGAGAACGCTCTTTAATCCATTGTTTCTTCCGGCCGCAATATCCGTATACAGGCGGTCTCCCACCATCGCGATATCCGCCTTTTCCACGCCCACCCGCTCTGCAAGATAGTCGATAATATCCCGGTTCGGTTTCCCGATGACCCGGTCCGGATAACGGAATGCCGACGCGTGGATAAACGCCTGAATGGCTCCGGCATCGGGGATAAAGCCGGTCTCGGTCGGACAGTTATAATCCGGGTGCGTCGCCAGGTAGGGCAGACCTGCCCGGACAAAATCACACACTTTACACATTTTCTGATAATCCAGAGATGTATCGAATGCCACGACGACTACCTCCGGAGACTGCTCTTCCAACACAATGCCCGCCTGCAGAAATTCCGCCTGCAGCAGCGGATTGCCGAGCAAAAAGACTTTTTTCCCGGCAAAATGTTTCTTTAAATAAAAGATTGCCGCCTGCCCCGAAGTAATGATTTTCTCCGGTCCGATTTCCCATCCCATCCGGTGCAGCTTCTCCACATAAGCTTCCGCGTTCCTGGAGGAATTATTGGTCAGGAAAATATAACTGCGGCCCGATGCCTCGATTTGGGCCAGAAATTCTTTTGCGCCGTCCAGCCACTTCTCACCCAGATATATCGTACCGTCCATATCCAGCGCAAAGCAGCGGATGCCGTCTAAAATATGCTCTTTGTCCTGATTGACTTCAGGAATTTTCTTCGTTGATGAACTCATATAGCGCCTCGATTCCACTTTCGTTTAAATGCTTCCGCCATCCGATTTTTACCGTTACAGCCCGAACACTTCCGCCACCGGGCTGCCTTCTTTTACAAAAGCGGCGAATTTCTCAAGCGGAACATGACAGTCTATAAAACATTGTCCGTCAGATACGCTGCCTGTATTCACATCCTGCCAGCGGCCTTTCGGCAGATATACCCTGCGTTCCCGCTGTCCCTGTTCCGTAACCGGCGCAAAAAGGATATCTTCCCCGAACATATACTGGTCTTCCAGCGTATAGCACACTTCATCTTCATAATAATCAAAAAACATCGGCCGCATAATCGGCTTTCCTTCTTTGGAGGCAATTTCCATATAACGGCATATATAGGGTCTGAGTTTTTCCCGCAGAAGAATCAGTTCTTTCAGAATTTCATAATTTTCATCTCCAAAGCTCCAGATTTCATTATCGCCGCCGCTCGGTTCAATAATGCCCGGATGACGTTCCACCTGTCCCTGGGTCCTGAGTCTGGAACCGTGCAGGCGCATGACCGGACAAAACAGGCCAAACTGCATCCAGCGGACAATCAGCTCTTTAAAATAATCGGTTTCAATATCGCCGGAATGGAATCCGCCGATGTCGCTGTTCCACCAGGGAATACCGCTCATTGCCATGGAAAGTCCCGTTTTCACACTCATGCGAAGCGCCTCAAATTTCGACGGTATATCGCCGTTCCACACCAGCGCGCCGAACTTCTGAATGCCCGGATATGCCGCTCTCGTCAGCAGAATAATTTCTTCTTCGCCCTCTTTTTTCAGGCCGTCGTAAAAGAGCTTGTTATAATAATACGGATACAGCATCGCCGTCTGCGCGCCGTTTCCCGCATACAGTTTCAAATTGGAATACTGCTGCGGATGCACTTCCGGCTCCGCCTCATCCAGCCAGAAATTTGTAAATCCCATATCGTAATAATTCTTTTTGATTTTATCCCATACAAAAGGCCCGGTTTCCGGATGCGTTACGTCGATAAAGGTCTGTTGACCATAGAAGTCAAACGTTCCGTACTGACCGTTTTCCGTCCGAACCAACAAATTCCGCTCGTTCATCTCTTCCCAGTTCTCGCTTTTGGGATTGATAGTAGGCCAGACAGACACTACCGGCTGGATTCCCATCTCTTTCAGTTCCCTGCACATTCCTTCCGGGTCAGGCCAGTATTTCGGGTCAAATTTCCATTCTCCCTGCTCCGTCCAATGGAAAAAGTCTATCACAATGACCGAAAGCGGAATCCCTCTTTCGCGGTACTCTCTGGCTGCCCGAAGCACTTCATCCTGACTCTCGTAGCGCAGCTTACTCTGCCAGAATCCTGCCGCCCATTCCGGAAAAGCAGGCGCATATCCGGTCAGTTCACAGTACTTTTGCAAAATCTCTGCCGGCGTTTCTCCCACATACACAAAGTAATCTGCCTGATAAGCGCTGTCGGCTACCCACATCGTATGATTTTTCGTTGTCTCACAGCGTCCGGGCGCCGGATTATTCCAGAAAAATCCGTACCCGAGTGAAGAATAAACGACAGGAACCGCCGATTTCGTATTGTAATGCAGCAGATTACAAGTACTTCCTTTGCGGTCAAACACATCCTCCTGTTCCTGTCCGAGTCCATAAAAATGCTCGCCCGGATTGGCGTCAAAAATGATTTTCGTCTGATAATGGTCGCCTTCCGTATGAAGCGTTCTCGTTACATAATCTCCTTCGAATTTGGTGTGCAAAATCTGCTTTCCGTCACGGTAATAAGTGATGATTCCGCCACACCAGACATTTCCTGCCTCCACGGTCACCGAAATTCTGCCATTCGTAAGCGTCGCTTTTCCTTCTTCTTCCGTTATAACGCAGTCCGTCTGCTCCTTTGCGGGCAGCAATGTCCAGCTTTCGTCCGAAAGTTTTCCATTCCTCGTAGAACGGCAGCGGATGCAGTCTTTTCCGTATGCCTCAACAACAGTCAGCTCATCCCTTCTTGTAAATTGTATTCTGTTTTTTCCAACCATTATTTTACCCATAAGCAGTTCTCCTTCTATTTACCAATCTATGTTAAGAGTATCATAGAAGGGTTTATGTTGACAACTGAAATAAATCTCTTCTTCGCAGAATTTCTTATATAGAACATTTCAGAGAACAGCCTTCCTGCATAGAACGAAATTTCGTTCTGTTTTGGGGGAAAGTTGTTGTAAAATCAATTTTTCCATGTTATAATCCCGTCATAAACAAATCTTGATTCTGATTTTATGTATCTGTTCATGAAGTGGTAAAAGATGTCCGTTATGAAATTCGCAGGTGCATATTCCGGCAGTTCTGCCGGAGATTCTCGTTTGTTTGGCAGAATTGCGACAGAAAACCGGATAGCCTCAGCGCATATTTTTGTTCTATGGGAAATTGCTGTAATCGTGGCGGAACCCGGCCAAGAATTTATGAAATAAATTCTTGAAGCACAAGCGGCTGAGCTTATTCTTTTTACAATTTCATCGGAGAGAAAAAGGGCGCATATATCATACGCCGCAGGACGGAAGGGCAGAATTTATCAACCTATCCGGAAAACAGTCTTTATGAGAGATATTATAATCCGGAATACCCGGCGGACGATATGAGCATCAATGGATTGCTGCGCTGTTTTCATCACTCGGAACCATATTATGAAACCGAAAATTTTCCGAGAATCGTAGAACGCGTCAGATATTTTAAGACTCAAAAGGAAAGTGTGACAATGATGTGTGAAATCGCAGACAAAATCAGGCAGGAAGGCAAAGCCGAAGGCAGACGGGAAGGCATGGTCGAGGCGATTCTGGAACTGTTGGAAGATTTGGGTAAAATTCCGAACTGTTTGAGAAAACGTATTTGCCAGGAAACAAATCCAAAACTGCTGAGCAGATGGCATAAGCATGCCGCAAGAGCATCCAGTCTTGCGGAGTTCGAGGCAAATATGTTAAAATAATATTGCTTGAACAAGAACAGGAGATTTATCATATGAAAGAAAAATTATACACCATTCCGCTCAATGACGCCATGAATGCGGGCGACGAATGCCCGTTCTGTTTTATTGAAAGAAATGTGGAACAGGATTTGCTGGATTTTACGCTTGGCTCCGGCTCTTCCTATATGGAAAGCGACGTCCGGGAAGCAACCGACAAAGCCGGCTTTTGCAGGGCTCATTTCAAAAAGATGTTCGATTACGGCAACACACTGGGAAATGCCTGGATTCTGAAAACCCACTATGTTCAGATGAATCGTGAAATGAAAGCCCAGTTTGCCAGCTTTAAGCCGGGCAAAACTTCCCTCATGGATAAACTGAAAAAACAGACCGAACGCACCAATCCGATTGGCGTCTGGGTTTCCGAAAAGGAAAAATCATGCTATATATGCAATCGGTTCCACGATACTTATGAGCGCTATATGGACACCTTCTTTGTCATGTATAAGAAAGACGAAGAATTTCGGGAAAAAGTAAAAAACAGCAAGGGCTTCTGTCTTCATCACTTCGGCGATTTGTGTGAAGCGGCGGAAAGCCGTCTGAATGATAAGGAAAAGGCCGCATTTTTCGAAATGTGTTTTCGTTTGATGGAAACGAATATGGAAAGACTTTCCGAAGATGTCTCCTGGCTTGTAGAAAAATTTGATTACCGCAACAAAGACGCCGACTGGAAAAATTCCAAAGACGCCATTCAGCGCGGAATGCAGAAATTAAAAGGCGGCTATCCCGCGGATGCCCCCTATAAAATGAACAAATAATTGCGCAGCAAAAAGCACAGACCCTGCCGTCTGTGCTTTTTCGATTCTGATTACCAGTAGGACTTCCAGTCTCTCCGCGCACGGATAAGCCCTTCCAGATAATAATAGTCTCCCCATGTATTGCACTCGTCTACGCCCCTGTTTTGACATGGATTTCCGGCAGAAGCTCTCGCATATGTGCCATGCAGAAGAAGTCCGTTTGATTCATCCCCGGACAAAACCGCACAGTTTTTCCATAATGCAAGCAGCAGCCTTTTCGCCATGCCGGTATAATACAGAGACTTTTCTTCCGGAAGATATTTTGCCATTTCCAGCATGCCGCAGGCCGCAATCGCAGCCGAAGAAGAATCCCTCGGTTCGCTGCTTCCGTCGTCAAAATCAAAATCCCAGTATGGAATCAGATTTTGGGGAAGATGCTGCAGAAAATACGAAGTTACTTTTTCAAAAATATCCACATATTCCCCGCTTCTGATATAGCGGTATGCCATAGCGGAGCCATAAATTCCCCACGCCTGGCCTCTTGCCCACGCCGAACCATCCCGGTTTCCCTGATGAGTCACGCCTCTGACCGCTTTTCCGCTCTCCGGTTCAAAAAAATAAGTATGGTAAGTGGAGCAGTCAGGACGAAGCATATATTTCATTGCCGTTTGTATATGTGCCTTCGCTTTTTCCGCATACTTTTCCTCTCCCGTCGTTTCCGACGCCCAGAACAGCAGCGGCATATTCAGCAGACAGTCTATAATCAGGCGGTAATTGTCCGGCGCGCCGACCGGTCCCCAGGCCTGGAAAAACTGTCCCTTCTCACATAATCTTCCCATCAGATTATCCACCGCCATAAGCGCAGCTTTTTTAGCTTTTTCATTTTGCGTCAGCTTCCATGCGGCCACGCAGGAGGGCGAATACAGAAATCCCATATCATGATGTTCCACATCAATCCTGGAAGTAATTCTTTCCAGGAAACTTTCTACCTGAATTTCTCCGGCCCGCCTTAATTTTTCCTTTCCTGTCTCTTCATAAGCCAGCCAGATTTCCCCCGTCCAAAACCCGGTAGTCCATTCCACATTTTCCGACCGTGGATAGAAATTTCCGCAGCTGTTGGAATCCGGAAAACAATCGGTAAATTCCTCAACATTCTTTTCTACGAGAGACACCGCCTTTCCAAGCGCTTCTTCCACCTGCTGCCCGCTTATTGTCTCACAGGATAATAAACTTTCCCTTGTCTGCACCCTGTTTTCCCTCTCTTTCCTTTTTTCAGCGGCTCTTATCATCCGCTGTCAATCCCCATATTGAAAACCATAAAATAGCGTTCGGTTCAAGACTCACAGGCATTTGCTTTCCATCGCCGTCATAAACAACCGTATCCTGATGTTCGTATGTATTGTTGTAAGGCAATCCGCTGATATATACGCTTTTCCCTGTCCGAACTCATGCACAGCCAGTTGTACATTCTCACCCTTCATCCTGAGAACAGACGCATCCGGAAGCGCATAAATATTCTGCATGCCTTCCCCGAAATCAATCTGTTCCCCGCTGTCTTCCGTAATATAATGCGCATGTTCTTTCATATTTCCTCTCATTCCGCCGCAGAAACGGCATTATAAATTCCCACTTTTTTATTCCGCCCTCATATCATAACTTCGTAAAACCGGAACATTTCCTCTCATCTCATACGCATTACTGCAGGCATAACGGCCCTCCCGGTCTCTGATTTGTACGCGAATATATCCTTCCGTTCCATCCAGCGGAAAAGCAGCGCCGGTAATGGTCTGTCCCTGTAAAGCCGCCTCTCTGTGACAGTAACGCCCCTGCGTCATAACATATATTTTTTCTACGGGACTCGTTTCTACTTTCAGCACACCGTCCTCTACGGATAATCCATAAATTTCCGGTCCCATGGAACTATAAAAATTCCCTCCAAGCAGCGCATCTGTCACCGCCTTATAAGTCAGTTCCTCCGCCTTCACCATCGTAAAGCCGCCAAAAGAATCACACAGGGGATTCCCAAACGGATAGCTGTTGTGATTATCATCGGCCGCCACGCAAAACAGCCTGTTGCCCAGTCTCAGCATCTCGTCATAACTCTGCGGATGAAACCCGTACATGCCATCCAATTCACAGCCGTAATTATAGATTTCCATTCCCCACAGCCCCCTCAGGCCTTTATAGTCTTCATAATTCTGAAGCGACCAGTAAGGATGGTTATAACAGGCAAAAAAGCCGTACTCTTTCATTTTCCGGATATAATCATTGATGTAATCCATGTCATAGTACTTTCTTTCAGGCAGCGGGTTCCGCCGCTTCTCCTCCTGATACTTCTCCGGCGCGGCATCATACAGATTAATATGAAACGTCTTAACCCTGGAAAAATCTCCGGGTACTTTGAAATGTTCATTGATATCCACTTCCATTGCCGCAAGAGCCACAAATTCCCGGTCGCACAGTTCCGGATACCAGCCATATTTTCTGTGGTCTGTACAGGCAACAATCTGATATCCGCGCTTCTGATATTCCGCCTTCACTTCCTCATTTGTCAGATGCCCGTCGGACTCAACGGTATGACAATGAAGATTCGCCTTATAAAAATGCCCCGCTTCCGGAAGCAGATTAATTTTCTCTGACATATTCCCTCTCATTCCGCCGCGTCATAAACCCGGCCTTTCATACATTCCCATCAACTTTCAATTCTTCTTTTGTTTCCTGCAGTTTCTGACGGCACGCACGCCATCTTCCGGCCGCCATTCCGCACAGAATCACGGATGCCGCTGCCATACAGGCCCATACCAGAATTGTGCTCTTCCAGCCGGCCTTTTCCGCCAGCCACCCGATTCCGTATGTGGATAAAGCGCCGCCCGCATAAACCGCGGAATTTAGCAGACCGGAAACGGAAGACGTCCTGCCGACCGCTCCATACCAGGAAGGCAGCGCAACAATCAGCAGTGTATTCACCGCCATCATGGCTGTCGTAGACAGCGCCAGCATGCCGAATGACACCGGCATTCCGGTTCCCGATATTCCCCACAGAACCGCCAGCGCCGCGGTACAAACCGCAAAAAAGACGCCGGACGCCTTTACCTCATCCATCCGGCCGCTCCCCGCTTTCGACGCAAAAAAGACCCCGGACAGATTACACAGCGGAATGATAATCGTTCCCGCAATCGCAAGCACCGCACTGACGCCATATGTTTCTCGAATATAAACCGAAACCCAGACCGTAACGCTGTCTTTCAACGCCCCCTGCATAAACAGAACCACCAAAAGACAGACGAACAGTTTTACCGTATCCGGTTCTTTCCGCCCCTTCGTCCGCTGCTTCCGGAAACGTTTTTCCGCAGGACGAATCGGCTCCTTTTCCACCTGACGCATGCCGCAGAGCCATACAAAAGATACCGCCAGAAGATATCCGCCAGCCATCAGGAAGACATGCCGCCACCCGGCATACATAAGCATCACCGCCGTAATCCCGTAGGCCGCCATCGTTCCTGCCGGAACGGAACTGTTTAACGCCGCGCATACTTTCTGTCTGTTTTCATCCTGACAATGTTCGGAAACCAGCCTGAGCATGGGCGACCAAATCATCGACTGTACGAGGCCGTTGACACACCAGACCGCCGTCATAAACCCGATTCCGTTTCCCGCCGCCATCAGCAGATTACACAGGCCGGAAAAGAACAGGCCGGAAAAAACCATCTTTTTCACCGATATTCTGTCTCCGAGAAAACCGTTGACGAACTGTCCTGCTCCGTATGCGAAAAAAAATCCTGTTCCGATGATTCCGGCCTGCCCCTTATCAAAACCTTCCGAAACAATCATCTCCGTCAGCGCCGCCGAATAATTGAAAGAGTATATCGGGGATTTTTACGAAATTGAGGAAACTTCTGAAAAAATATATATTTCGGCAGATTTTCCCGATGAATACGCAAGTTCAGAAAGCCGTATCGCCTTAAAAGGCGCCGTCGCAAAGGCTAAGGCAAATGCTTCACAGGCTGTTCCTGAACTTATAAGAATAGCCACCAATCCAAAACATGAAGCAAACCGGAAAGAAAAACACAAAACAGATGCGGTATATGGATGGTATCGCTACAACATCAGATTTGCATTGCCCGTATATGATGACAAAACAGGGAAAATAGCAAGACATAATATTTATTCAGCAAGTATGCTTGTCCGTCATGCGAATGATGGCAGGAAGTATCTGTATGATATTCTGGCAATAAAAAAAGAAACGAGCAGCCCGCTTGAGTGAAAACACTGTACGGTAAAAACCCATTTCTTATTGTCAATAATAAGCCATTTTTCAATTCCTGTCAATCCCCAATTTTGATTTTTTCAGAATACCGCCATTGGCATTTTTAATGCAATGGGGGAACTTTGTTCCCCCTTGACCACTCCATAGCATGAGGCACTACTTCCTCCGCCCTGCTCCTGATGCTGTTCATCTTCTGAAGCCAGCATAGCCAGTCATCGGATTTAAGCTGCTCCGTCACTCCCTCTTTCTTTGCCATCTGCCTTACAATCCTGTCCATCATCTCATTACATTCTTCATCAATCTCCGCAAGATGTTTCCATAAGGTTTCCGACAAAATCATATACGAATAAATGCCCCTATGGTTTTCTTCTAAAAAACGCTTCCTCATCCGCCCATACTTCCCGATTTGATATTCCGTTGTATCCGAAAGTTTCAAGTCGGGAATTAGATAGTCGCCTTCCCAATGATATGTAATTTCCATATACAACCGCCTTTCTTTGTGCTAAACTGTTTACAGATACGAATAAAAGGATTACCACCTTCTTCCTTTACCACAACATCTGCAAGTTTCCATTCACCACAAATGAGCCAGCCGCATATGTTGTATTTTAGCAGATGTACATTTCCGCTAAAATATTACGTTTGCCGGAAATGTTTACATCTACAGTTCACAACATATCACATCCGCTATTTCATATACTTTCAGAGACATATCGCGCAGAAGCGCCTTGCTCTTTTCCATCCGTTTCTGCGTAATATAGTCGCTGAAATTGAATCCCGTTCCCTTTTTAAACACTTTCGATATATATGCCGGGTTCCGGTTGAAACGCTCCGCTACCGTTTCCAATGACAGCATATTGGAGGAAAATTCACTGTCAAGATATTCCCTGACTGCCGTCACCAACAGATTACTCTTTTTCTGGTTATTCAATAAATCCGGCTCCATACTGGACATACGCGCCTCCGTCTCCTGATAAACGAGTGGGAGCGTCCGCTCGTCGCGGCACAGATTGCTGATGCCGGCCCGAAGAGCCATGCCATAAATATCTCCGATTTCAGCCTGCATTTCCTCGATACACTGACACAACAGACGCAGCTCCGATTCCGGCTCTTCAAACTGCATTTGTTCAAGCGTTACCAGGCCGACGATATGTCTGCCCCTGTAAAGGAAAAAACGCCCGACCCACTGCATCTGTCTGGAATTACAATAACGGATAATCCGCTGTTTCAGGCGGTAGCTGTCGTCTTTGTTGTCCTCGTTTTCCGGCGCGGTGTCCAGGACCACCATCACACAGGCGTTAAAATCCATTCCCTCTTTCTCCAGTTCCTGTTTCCAGTCATATTCCTGACTGTCGCCTACATAACCGTCCAACAGGTTATTGAGCACTGTTTCGTAGGAAAGCGCCTGACGCTGCATGGCAGCAAGCTTCAGCTGATTCAGCTCTTCCCTTCTGTTCTTCTCCTCGTCCAGATTTTGTCTGATTTTCCGGAACAACTGCTCAAACTCATCAATGTCGGTCGGTTTCAGCATATATTCCGTCACCTGATTTTTAATCGCCATGTTCAGATATTCCAAATCATTGTATCCGCTCAGGATGACAATTTTTATTTCCGGCAGATTATCATGCAGATACTGCATCAATTCAATTCCGTCCATTTTAGGCATCCGAATATCCGACAAAACAACATCCGGCTTTTCCTTTTCCGTCAAAAAAACCGCTTCTTCCCCATTCTCCGCAACTCCGACTACTGTGAATCCCCATTCCGACCACGGAATACCCTTTGACATACCACTACGGATATCCTCTTCATCATCTACAATCAACAATCGATACATAACCGTTCCCCCGCTTCTTATACCCTTTCTACATAATACTGTATCATATCCGGTATGTATATCCAATTATATTTTCTCACAACAAATAAGCGCAAGCTTAAAGCCTGCGCTTTTCCATGCCTATGCCACAGTGTTAAATTGCATCCATAGAATTATCTTCGTCATCGAAAAATTCTTCTACTTTCGCCGCCGCTTCACCGGCTGCCTTCTCCGCATGATTGACCGCTCCAACTATTTTGTCCGTTGTCTCGGCTTTCACCGCATTCAATCCTTCCTTAAATGCTTCCGCGCCTTCTTCGACTTTCTCAGCCGCCGTCTCTGCTGCTTTGGTCAAATCCAAATCAACATATTTACGGTCCGACTCCGTTTTGGAAGAGTCTTCTTCGTCCAAATCATCATCGAAGTCGTCAAAATCGTCCTCTTCATCATAATCATCATCCAGTTCCGCATCCTTTTTCCAGAAAAAATAGTATGCGCTTGCGGCAATCGCACCAAGAGCCGCTGTTGTCATGAGAAATTTTCCAAATTTTTTCGCCATGTGGAAGTCTCCTTTCACCGTTCCTTTTGATTCTATATTAATACTATTTTGTGAAAATGAAAAGAGAATATGTATAAATTCCTATAAAAATCGTCGCTCGGCAACAAACGAAAATACTCCCACAACATCTTGTACCTCTTAAAAAAGTATGAACTAGTTTTTCTAAATCATTGAATATGTGTTTCATTTATGTTATATTAAAGTTCGACCCATAAAGTCAATATCTGTCATTTTGAAGTCGATTATCGTCGCTTTTCATATCCCCGGAGATTCATCATCCGAAATGCCAGACCGTAAAGATTTTAATGCCGAAAGGACCATGTAATGAACGAGAAATTTTTTGATTTGAACAAAGAAAAACAGGACCGGATGATTAATGCCTCTTTAAAGCTTTTTGCTCTGAACGGATATAAGCACGCCAGTACTGACGATATTGTCACCGAGGCAGGTATCAGCAAAGGCCTGCTGTTCCACTATTTCGGAAGCAAACTTGGGTTGTACACTTTTCTTTATGATTACAGTGTCAGATTCATGAAACTTGAATTGACCAGAGGAGTCATTGACGCGGGCAATACGACCGACTATTTTGAACTCCGCAAGCAGATTGAATTTGCCAAAATGCAGGTTCTTAAAAATTATCCTTACATGCAGCAGTTCCTTGACCGTTCCAGAACCGAAAATGTCAAGGAAGCGCTTTTGGCTGTCGAAGAACAGCGGAATGTCCTGCCGGAAGTTTATGCGGATATCATGTCGCGCGCGAATACGGGCCTTCTTGCGGAAAATATCGACCTTGCCAAACTGGATGCCATGCTGGAATATACTATCAAAGGCCTTATGACGGAACATTTCCAGAACGCTTCTTTTCAGCCGGAAATGCTATACGAAGAAACGGTCAGTTATCTGATGATGTTGAAAAAAATGGCTTACCATTAACAATACATAACAATGCCTTCCGGCAGTTTCATTTCTGCCAGGCCGCTTTTAACAGCCGGAGCCCTTCCGTAATCTCTTCCGGTGAAAGCGCACCATAGCCGAGAATAACCGCCGCCTTCCGTTTCGTACAGGGCGGCGTTTCCATGTAAAATTCCGCCATCGGATAGACTTTAATTCCCGCATCTTCCGCGCACGCTCTCAATGCTTCTTCTCCGCGGTTCTTTCTGTCCGTCAATACGATATGGAGTCCCGCATTTTCTCCGGAAATCTCAAAATCTTTCTCCAGGTCTTTCAGTTCACGCAGCATCAAATCATGCTTCAAATGATAATGCTTTCTCATTTTATTCAGATATCTTTCAAAATATCCGTCCTGAATAAATTCGTTTAAAATCGTCTGGTCGATTCTGGAAACCGTGGAAGCGTAAAAACTACAGTTTTTTCTGTATCGTTCCAAAAGCCCTGCCGGAAGCGCCATATAACTGATACGGATTGCGGGTGCAATTGCTTTGGAAAAAGTGCCGATATAAATGACTTTATCGTTCTGGTCCGATGCCTTGAGCGACGGAATCGGTTTGCTCCGGTAACGGAACTCGCTGTCGTAATCGTCTTCGATAAGATAACGCTCTTCTTTTTCCGAAGCCCAGTTCAGCAATTCCGTTCTTCTGCCAATCGGCATAACGATTCCGGTCGGATACTGATGCGCCGGCATCACATACGCAAGCTGCGCGCCGCTCTTCCGAAGCGCATCCGGCAGCATGCCGTTCTCATCCATCGGTATAAAAGAAACGGGATAAGCAAAAGACCGGAAAATCATACACGCTCTTTTATAAGTCGGATTTTCCATAGCGACCGGGATATGACGTCCCAATATTTTTTCAAGCAAAAGAAGCAGGTAATCATTCCCTGCTCCGATAATTATCTGCTCCGGCCTGCAGTTTACCCCGCGCGACGCATGCAGATAACGGCTTATCGTCACGCGAAGCGCCAAATCGCCCTGTGGCTCACCGAGCGAAAACAGGCTGCTTCTTGCATCCACCAGAATATTTTTGGTTATTTTTTTCCATGTCGCATACGGAAAAAGGGACATGTCAATGGCATTGGGAGAAAAATCATAACGATATGCTTTCCCGCATTCCATGCCGTCTTTCGTATGCTTTGCCTCGGGCAACCCCGGCCGTCCGGCAAACAGTCCTTCTCCCCGATGCTGTTTCCGGCCTTCGCCCGATGCCGGAATATCATAAAGCTCTTCTATCGCACAGACAAAATATCCGCGCTGAGGCCTCGCCTCCAGATATCCTTCCGAAACGAGCTGGCCATACGCCATATCCACCGTCGTCCTGGAAATCTGCAAAAATTCCGCAAGGTATCTGGATGACGGAAGTTTTTCTCCCGTCAACAGATTTCCCGACCGGATTTCCTGCCGGATATATTCATAAATCTGCTCATATAAATGCTTTTTGTCTTCCGGATTCAGTTGTATCTGAACGGGCAGCTCTTTCATATCATACGGCCGTTATCCGCCTTATTTCTTGGCAGCGTTTCTTTCTTTGATTTTCTTGACTAACATTTCTTTGACCATTCTCGCCTTATCCTTCATACGGGGATTCGCGGACGGATTGGTCAGAATACCGGATACCAGTCTGGTCGCCACGTCGTACTGCTCGAACCGCATAGAAAGCACCGCAATCAGGTAATCCACCGTCGGCTCATCCATACCGCACATCGGGAAGTTCTCGGTCTGTCTTGCCGCAAGAAATCCTTCCAGTGCGTTATGTAAATACTCGTTCTCTTCTTCATCCAGTTTTTTCTTCTGCGCCTCATAGTCCTCGGCAGAAGTATCCATATGCTCGCCTTTTCCACGCAGAAGCCATGCCGTTTTCAGGCAGACATACGCTTTTTCACTCGGCTTCGCCTGTTTTACGATTGCGTTCGCCAGCGTCAGTTTATAGCGTTCCAGCGCATCGTCATAGCTGTAAGTCTCTTTGGTTTCTGTCGGCGGTTTAAAAGATGCGGAAATGGTTGCCTTGATATTTTTGGCCTGTGGCGTCGTTACAAACTTGAAGAATCTGCTGAGCGCCGCATAACCACAGTGCGGGCACATAATAATATCATATTTCAGCAAATCGACCTGGTCATATTTCGGCCGCAAATCCAAATCCGTTCCCGCCAGCTTTACTTTGCCGACCCGGACGGTTCTCGCCTTAAATTCCCTGTCGCATATCGGGCAGGTATAAGCCTTATCGAAAAGATAATCCTGTTCCTGCATTACCGGCGCCGCTGCCGCCGCTTTTCCTCCGTTTTCATCGGTCTTTTTGGCAGGCTCGTCATACAGGTTCATATTTTTCAAATTGCCCAGTCCGAACTGCTCCAATCCTGACAATAAATCTGACATTGGTATTTTCCTCCCTATCCTTTCAATCAAAATAATATAGTTAAGCTAATGCTCCTCACAAACAATCCGTTCAGAACTTCTTTTTACACTCCGCTCTTTGGCAAAACAAAGGAGCTTTTCAACGATACGATGCGGTTAAACACCAGTTCGCCCGGCCTTGAATCCTTACAGTCAACACAGAAAAATCCCTGTCTTACAAACTGGAAACTGTCATAGGCTTTTGCGCTGCTGACGGAAGGCTCCAAACGGCAGTCCTTTAATACCGTCAGTGAATTCGGATTCAGATTCAGGCTTCCATCCTCATTATATACCCCTTTTTCCTCATCCACAATATTTTCATACAATCTGACCGTTGCTTTGACGCTGGAAGATGCCGGAACCCAGTGTATTGTTCCTTTTACCTTACGTCCGTCCGGGCTGTTTCCGCCTTTGGAGGCCGGGTCATAAGTACAGTGAACGACCGTTACGTTTCCGTCCGCATCTTTTTCAAAGCCCGTACAGGTTACGAAATATGCGTGCATCAGTCTGACTTCATTTCCCGGGAAAAGCCGGAAATACTTCCGCGGCGGTTCCTCCATGAAATCGTCTCTGTCGATATAAAGCTCTCTTTCAAAAGGAACCTCTCTCGTCCCGAGACTTTCATTTTCCAGATTATTCGCTATCGTCAGAACCTCGCTCTGTCCCTCCGGGTAATTGTCAATTATAAGTTTAATCGGGTCAAGCGCCGCCATCACACGCGGTCTTTTCAGCTTTAAATCTTCTCTGATGCAATATTCCAGCATGGAATATTCCGCGGATGAGTTGGCTTTGGACACACCGCACAAATCTACGAAAAGGCGGATGGACTCCGGCGTAAATCCTCTTCTTCGAAGCGCCGCAATGGACACAAGCCGCGGGTCATCCCATCCGTCCACGATACCGTCTTCCACCAGTTTCTTAATATATCGTTTGCCTGTCACGACATTGGTCAGATACATCTTGGCAAACTCAATCTGTTTGGGCGGACGGGGATATTCCAGCTCTTCCACCACCCAGTTATAAAGAGGCCTGTGGTCCTCAAACTCCAGCGTACAGATAGAATGGGTAATGCCTTCGATTGCATCTTCAATCGGATGCGCAAAATCATACATTGGATAGATGCACCATTTATCGCCCGTATTGTGATGGGATAAATGCGCCACCCGGTACAGAATCGGGTCCCGCATATTGATATTCGGAGACGCCATATCTATTTTGGCACGAAGCGTCTTCTCTCCGTCCCGATACGCTCCGTTCTTCATTTCTTCAAATAAAGCCAGATTTTCCTCTATGCTCCGGTTGCGGTTCGGGTCCTCTCTGCCCGGCTCCGTCAGCGTTCCCCGATACTCCCGCATTTCCTCCGCGGTCAGCTCGGACACATAGGCTTTTCCTTTCTGAATCAGCCTGACTGCGCATTCATACATTTCTTCAAAATAATTTGACGCAAAAAACAGTCTGTCCTCATAATCCGCGCCGAGCCATTCCACATCGGCCCTGATAGACTCAACAAATTCGTTTTTTTCTTTCGTCGGATTCGTATCGTCAAAACGCATATTGAATTTTCCGTGATACTTCTCCGCAAGTCCGTAATTTAACAGAATGCTTTTCGCATGCCCGATATGAAGATATCCGTTCGGTTCAGGCGGAAATCTTGTGTGTACGGTATCATAAACGCCTTCCGACAAGTCTTTTTCAATAATCTGTTCAATAAAATTTTTAGAAACGACTTCCATCTGCTGCCTCCTAAGTCAAAATATCTCTAAACATTTTATCATAGACAAACTGAAATATAAAGCATAAATTCTTATCCTGTCACGAATTTTCGCCGCAATCACGCTTTTTGGGTTTATACTCCGACAATTTATCATATGTTTTATCGAAAACATCCCGCTCCACAACATAAACGTCGTTTCTGTCGTCACAGCGTACCGCGAGATAATCCCCCGGTTTTCCTACCGTATATTTTTCTCTGTCCCATGCGGTAAAAACTTTGACTCTTCCGGTCAACTTTTTTACATAAATATGCGTTACGCCATTGGCAATGCAGACTTTCGCATAATCGGAAAGATGCAGCACCGAGCCGTCCTTTCGGTTATGAATGGTAGGCTGATAGACTGTTTTGACCGCACAGTCGGCCACACAATAAGGTTTTTTCGTCAGTTCATAATTTTTCTCAAAGTTTCTTTTTTTATTCGGATATACTTCTCCCTTAACGCCTATCATGACGACAAGGTCCGGTTCCACCGTCATATCCACATCGCCCTCCAGCGTCCGAATCGTAATCGGCGTTCCCGCAGGCAGGACGTCCGTTGCCTGCACATAACCGAGGGGAAGTCTTTTTTTGACATAAGACTGCATCTCGGAAATATCCGGCTCATATTCCCCGGCAACGATAATCTGCGTATTGTCAAAATAATCGTTCAGACGCTCGCTGAAAAAGGCTTCCGAATGCAGCGTCGGATAGGCTTCCTCATAACGCATTTTGCTGATAAATCCGCCTGCCTTTTCGTGATGTCCACCGCCGGAACCGATGCCTTCCGCCAGAAAAGCCGCGAGCTCATTCGCCTGTACCTCTCTGATACAGCTTCTGACCGAAAACTTATAACCTTCCTCCCACTCGTTATATACCACGCATGTGTGCACCTCCGCCACCTGTAACAGAAAGTCGCTGATAAGCCCCAGAATATTCGGGTCACAGGGCTGCGATTTGATGATGGCATAGTGATAGTCATCGTTATAAATATGGCGAATCAGCGCAACGCCGGCAATTTCCAGCTCATGCAGCGATAAATTGGAATTACGGAATAATTTTATCAAAGATTTCTCACAGGGAAGCGCGTCCCGCATATCCATATCCAACGGGTTATAAATCTCCGCAAACTGATTCGTATCGGAATAGAGCCCGTAATAAAGCGCCGTCCCAAGCTTCATATCCTGAATCTCGTATTGTTCTTTCCGCAGCATATCCCAGACGAGCGTCGAACAGCTCCCCAGTTCCGGATTGATTTCGCTCATCTCCACATTCTTCATCTCTATCTGGTGATGGTCAATCACCGCCACATGTTCCGCCGGAATTTTCATCACGTTTCCCGCCCCATACTGGCAGTCCACCGTAATCAGAAGGCCGGGAAGCCTGTTCTCCGGCATGTCTCTTAACAAATCCTCCACCCTGTCCACATATTCCACCGGGATTTCAAGATGCCGCAGCATCAGACTCAGATTTGGCTTTTGAACGGCATTCCTTCCGGCATACAGAAATCGGACGTCTTTTCCGGATTCTTTAAAATAAGTATACAGCGCATAGCCGGAAGCCAGCGCGTCGGCGTCCGGATTGTCGTGACACTGAACCGTAATAGGATTATATGCTGCCAAATCGGAAAGTTTCATGATGTTTGTCCCCCTGTTAAGAATATGCTGTCATCATAATCAGCTTCATGGTTTGCGGCCATTCCTGCTTCCACTCTTTTTATGCAGCCTTCTTTTCGAATCCATGTACCCAGTCCGAAAACAGATAATAAGCCAGATAAATGACCGAACTGATACTCCACGTCAGCGGATAGGCCCAGAATACATACCGGATTTCCTGAAACAGCCGCATCACAACGATAATATAAACAATTCGAATCCCGCACCAGACAATCAGCATGACAAGCATCGGCACAAACGCCTTCCCCGCGCCCCGGCATACAGCCGCCACCGAATGGGAAAAGGCAAGCAGAAAATAGAAAAGAGAAACGATGCGCGCCTGCATCACGCCGCATTCTATAACGCCCGGCGTTTTATCGAACAATCCTATAAACTGCGGCGCAAAGACGTAATACACAACGCCGATTGCTTCCGCCGCCAGCACAGCCGTGAGAATCGAAAAACGCGCGCCCGTTTTGGCCCGTTCGAACTGTCTTGCGCCAAGATTCTGGCTGATAAAGGTAGTTGCCGCCATATTAAAACTGTTTACGGGAAGGAATACAAATCCTTCTATTTTGGCGTGAACGCCATATCCGGCCATCGCCAGCCTGCCAAAGGAGTTAATTTGTGACTGCACGATAACATTCGCAAAAGCAATCACGGAATTTTGCACGCCGGAAGGCAGACCGTAGCTGATAATTTCAAACAAAATTTCTTTATGAAAACGGATTTTGCGAAGCTCCACCGTATAAATGTTGCCTTCTTGCAGCAGATAAGCCATACAAAGCACAACGCTCGCCGCCTGAGAAATAACCGTCGCCACGGCAGCCGACCAGACGCCCCATCCGAATCCGCCGATAAAAAGCAAATCCAGCACAATATTGACAAGGGAAGAAAAAATCAGATAATACAACGGTCTCTTGCTGTTACCCACCGCATTCATAATGCTGCAGCAGATATTATACATGACGACTGCCAGCGCGCCAAGAAAATAATAGCGGAAATAAGCGACTGCCTCCGGCATGACTTCCGGGTCGGTCCGCATCCAGTCAAGGAAAGTCGGCGTAAACGCTACCCCGACGACTGTCAGAAGCAGCCCGCAGACAATCCCGAACGCCATCATCGTATGAACGGAGCGGGATACCTGTTTTCCGTCTTTTGCCCCGAAATACCGGGAAATAACAACGCCGCCGCCCATCGCGAGTCCCATGAAAAAGCTGACCATCAGAAAAATCAGATTTCCCGAAGAAGTTACCGCCGCCAGCGCATTCGTTCCAAGATATCTGCCCACAATAAAGGCGTCCGCCGTATTGTACATCTGCTGAAAAACCTGACTCAGCAAAAGAGGCATCGTAAACTGAAGCATCAGGGAATAAGGATTCCCCTCCGTCATATCCAGTACACGCGCCGTCTTTTTCTCTCCCGCTTTTTTCCCGATTGATTCCATAACGCCCTTGTCTCCTGTAAATGTTCCGTGTTAAGTTCTATACAAAACATCTTATTCTTTTTCAGGGCACAAGTCAACGGGTTGGGCATACCCTCCCCCGCCCTCCGTTGCCGCCCGCAGCAGCATGTTCTCTTTGGCAGCACGCTCCCGCTCCGTGAAAGGTCGCAGCGGTACTAAGTTCAAAAGCCGCAAAACGTCTTTTTCACTAAATACCGGCGCCTTTCAAGGGCCGCCGCCAGAGAATCATGCTGCTGCGGGCGGCAACGGAGGGCGGGGGAGGGCATGCGCCTGATTATCACCAATAGCAGAAATCATCTTGAAAAACTCCTTACTTTCTTATATAATTCTATCAGACGATTCATCAACATCCAAATATAGCAGAAAAGCAAAGGAGACATCATTATGAGATTAGTTACCCGTTCCGATTTTGACGGATTGGCGTGTGGCGCCCTTTTAAAAGAAGTCGGCCTGATTGACAGTTGGAAATTTGCCCATCCAAAGGATTTGCAGGATGGTCTTGTAGAAATTACGGAAAACGACGTGCTCGCCAACGTCCCTTTTGTGGAAGGCTGCGGGCTGTGGTTCGACCACCATTCCAGCGAACACGAGCGCAACGAACTCGCGGGAAAATATAAAGGAGAAAGCCGCATCACGCCTTCCTGCGCGCGCATCATTTATGAATATTACGGCGGTCAGGAACGTTTTTCCCACTTCGATGACATGATGGCGGCCGTTGATAAGGTCGATTCGGGTAATCTGACAATCGATGAAATTCAGAATCCCACCGGCTGGATTCTGGTAGGCTTTTTGATGGACCCGAGAACGGGACTCGGAAGATGGCGCAACTTCACCATTTCCAATTATCAGTTGATGGAAAAACTGATGGAATGCTGCCGTACCATGAGTACGGAGGAGATTCTCGCGCTTCCGGATGTAAAAGAACGTATTGACGTTTACCATGAACAGGATGCCAAATTCAAGGAAATGGTGAAAGCGCATACCCGCGTGGAAAAAGACGTCATCATCTCCGACCTGCGCGGCGTTGACCCGATTTATTCGGGTAACCGTTTCCTGATTTACAGCATGTATCCGGAACAGAATATTTCGGTATGGATTGTAAACGGCAAAGGCGGAATGGGCTGCTCCGCGGCAGTCGGATACAGTGTCCTGAACAGAACTTCCAACGTAAACGTCGGAAGCCTGATGTTGAAGTATGGCGGCGGCGGTCACAAGGCTGTCGGAACCTGTCAGTTCAACGATGAAGAGATGGACGCGAAGCTGGCAAGCCTGCTCGATGAAATCATCAATTATAAAGAAAGCTGAAAATAAGCCGGTACGGCTCTGAAATCTTCCAGGATTCCGGAATGCCATACCGGCTTTTTGCTGCCTTTTTTAATAATGATATTTTTTCCGTTTCCCGAACAAAAACAAAACCGTCACGACTACCGCCATGATTTCAGCCGCAACAATGGAGAACCAAATGCCGTCAAGCTGCCAGAAAAGTGGAAAAATCAGCACGGACAGGCATTGGAACACTAACGTCCTCAGAAACGAAATCAAGGCGGAAACAAGGCCGTCTCCAAGCGCCGTAAAAAAGGAGGAACCCAAAATGGCAAAGCCCGAAAACAAAAAGGAAAAGGAGAATACCGTAAAAGCATGAACCGTCATGTCGAACAGCTCTTTATCATACCCGACAAACATCCGGGAAAGCGGTGCGGACAACAACTGCCCCGAAGCAAACATGCAAACGGCAAATATGCCGACAAGCACAATACTCTTTTTCAACAATCCCTTCAGTTCTTCCGAGTTCTGCGCTCCGTAATGATATCCCACAACCGGCGCCGCACCGACGGAATATCCGATAAAAACCGCCGAAAAAATCATCCCCACATACATCAGCACGCCATAGGCGGCTACGCCGTTCTCCCCCGCATACTTCATAAGCTGTACATTATACATCATGCTGACAAGGGACATGGATATGTTGCTCATCAGCTCAGAGGAACCGTTTATGCAGACTTTTAACAGAGCGCCGCCGTCAAATCCGCAGCGGACAAGACGCAGCGGACTGTCATTTTTACGACCGAAATAAAAAACCGGTATGATACCGCCGACAAACTGACTGATGGATGTAGCCGCTGCCGCGCCCTCAAGTCCCCACCGGAATCCTGCTACGAACAACGCATCCAGCAGAATATTGGTAACGCCCGCCGCCACCGTCACATACAGACCGAGCTTCGGCTTCCCGGCGGTTGCGAACAGACATTGAAACTCATATTGTAAGACATAAAAGGGAATGGCAATCAAAAGAATACGTCCGTAAGTCAGACAATCTTCCAAAAGCCGTCCCTCCGCCCCCATCATTGACGCAACGGGACGCAGAAAAAGAAAACCGAAAGCGGCAAGCAAAATGCCGCATCCGGCGGAGGCAAAGACAATCTGTGAAAAAAGTTCATTCGCTTTCTTCGTCCTGCCGGCTCCCATCGTAATCGCAATCAGCGCGCCGCCGCCCGTTCCAAACATAAAGCCGACACATCCCAGTATCATAAGCAGCGGCATGATAAAATTGACCGCCGCAAAAGGCGTCTTCCCCGCATAATTCGATACAAAAAATCCGTCTACCACGCCATAAATCGATGTAAATACAAGCATAACCACCGACGGACAGGTGTACCGCAGTAATCTTTTATAATCGAAATGGTCCGATAATTGAATCATGATAAAACCTTCTTTCCTGCGCAGCCCGCAAACCGGGGCGGCATCTAATCTCTTCCGGCCTTTCAGAAATTCTTTGCGCTGTCCTGCAAAGCATGCAGGAACCGTTCCGTCAGTTCCAGATACGTCTGCACATCTTCCTCCGGCCAGGATACGAAAATATCGTTTTCCGCCTTCATCATCCGCCCGGCTGTCCGGGACGCCATCCTGCTTCCTTCCTCCGTCAGACAGACAATTTTATTTTTGCCCCCGTCCGGTTCCAGATACAAAATGCCTTCCGCTTCCAGTTTTCGAATCGCTGAATTAACCGTTTGTTTGCTCATGCCGTAATAGCGGCTGATATTTTGCAACGGACAGCGGCCGTCGTTATCACATACCATATACAGGATTTTCATCGCACTGTCGGATAATCCTGCCTTCAAAGACATCTCATGATAGACCGCTTCCATCTCGCCAATCAGATAATTATACCGCTTTATCGCTTTGGAAATATTCCTGTCAGTCTCACACATGGCCACCGCCTCCTGTCAAATCTGTATTTTAATGCTTTTTAAGTCTTTTTAAAGCCTTGTTAAATAGTATGAAATCGTACTACCGGAAATTATAGTACGATTTCATACCATTGTCAATCTTCTTTTTACCAAAAATTCCATATCAATCTGATTGCCGCCCTGTGCCTGAATCTTATGACCGCCTCAGGCTTCACGGACTTGTTTGCTCTTCTCGATAATCACGGAAAAATATTGACGAACCTCTCAAAATATGATTCAATATATATTAAATAAATAGTTGTTTAATTATTTAATTAAAATAGAGTATTGATGACACAAAGTATTTATAACACAAGGAGGCGTACATGATTTATCAGACAGCGGCAATCATCCTGTTTATTACGTTTTATGCTTTCTATTTTGCCAAACTTCTCTTGCAGAAAAAACAGGGTATTAAGACAAATCAGATGGGAATCGGAAAGAAACCCGGAAAGGTTCTGCTGATTGAACGTATTATGGGGCTTGCGACAATATCGACCTTCTTTTTTGGTGTGGGCAGCATCTTTTTGGTAAAACGCTTTTGGATAAAAGAAATCCGAATCGCCGGAATGATAACCGGTATTATCGCGGTGCTTTGTTTTGCACTGGCAGTCATTACCATGAAAACAAGCTGGCGGGTCGGCATCCCGGAAGAGAAAACAACACTGATTACAAACGGCATATACCAGTGGAGCAGAAATCCCGCCTTTGTAGGATTTGATTTATTATATCTTTCCATATGCCTGATGTTTTTTAACGTTCCGCTCCTGTGCGTTTCCATCTGGGCGGCCGTTATGCTGCATCTCCAGATATTACAGGAAGAAACACATATGCGTCATATCTTTGGGGATGAATATGACGCATATACAAAACGTACACGGAGATACTGGGGCAGAAAGAAATCTCATTCCAGCCTGATTTCCGCTCCAAGTTTAAAGGAATAGATAATCTTTTCCGCGGTGCGCATCCCGCCCCCGGAAGACCTGTACCCGGAAAGCTGCTCCAACGCTTCCGCATAATAATCAAGCTGCGTCTGATATCGTTTTATGAGTTCGCCGGCGTTTAAGACCGCGTCCGTTTTATAATCCACCACCACAAAACTTCCCGCTTCTTCGAAAAAAACATCGATGATTCCCTGAATCAGCACCGTCTCTTCCTGCGGGAAATTTTCATTCAGACGGCTGGCCGAAAGACCGAGCACGAATGGCTGCTCTTTATACAGCTTTCCATCACAGGCCGCTTTCGCCATCCTGCCGGCAACATTGCTTTTCAGGAAAGAGGCAATTTTCGCAACGGAAACCGCTTCATAATAAGCCTGTGACAGCTTCCCTTCCGACAGCATTCTATAAAGCTCTTCCTGCGCCAGCGCCGTCAATTCTTCCGAGCTGCCTTTCGCGGCAGTCCCCGCTCCGCCGTTCCATCCGGTCAATAGCCGAAAATCAAACAGTTCCATTACCTTATGATAAGCGCTTCCTCTGTCGGAACCGCTGACGGGCTCGTCCTGTTTCAAAAACCTGGGCAGATAGGGAACGACCTGCTCTTCTTCATATAGGGAAAAAGAGAAATCCGTCTCTTCCCGCATTCCGGCCTTTTTCAATTCCGATACGGTCGTCTTCGTATATAAATCTTTCAAATTATCATGCGGATACCGATAGGAAAATTTATCCGACATAAACGTCAAAAGCGCTTTATCAATCCGGTCAGTGTTTCCCGCCGTATCAAGCAGCAGCAATTTTCTCCTGTCGTCCTCTCTTACGACAGTCTCCGTTATTTTGTCTTCCAGTGTGTCTTCCCAATGTACCACCGAGATACGAAGTTTCATGTCTTCCTGATAAAAAGGAGACTGACTGTCCGGGTCAATCCCGCAAAGCTGCCATAATCCGTCAAAACAACGGTTCCTCGCCGCCGCATATAAAAGCACGTCAAGAAAACTGCCCATCTGAAGCAGCGTATCATACGCAAAACATTTTTCCTTTACCCATTGCAATGCCATCAGAGAAGGAATCTTTTTTTCCGGCTGTTTCAGGGTTCCCGTCAGAACCAGCTTTTCCTTCGCCCTCGTCATCGCGACGTACAAAATCCGGAGTTCCTCCGACAGATTGTCCCGACGAAGTTTCGACGCAATAAAGTTCCGCCGCAGATTCCGGCTTGTTATCCGCAGTTTGGGATTCACATAATCCACACCGATTCCCCAATCCACATCCATGACCAGGCGGCCGCCCGCATCCCGGTTATTAAAGCTTTTGGAAAGCCCCGCCACAAAGCAGATGGGAAATTCCAGTCCTTTGCTCTTGTGAATGCTCATAATCCGCACCACATCGGCGTTTTCGTCCTGCAGCCCGGCCTCTCCGTAATCTACGTCATATTTCTCCAGCTGTTCGATATAACGCAGAAAATGATACAATCCATAGTAGCTCGTCTTTTCATAATCCGCCGCTTTTACGAGCAGCATTTCCGTATTGGCGCGTCGGCGGCTTCCGCCCGGTTTGGCCATCACATACGGCAGATACGCGTATTCGCGGATAATTGTCTGCAGCAGCTCGTGCACCGGCATATATACCGTCATCTCCCGATACCGCCCAATCCGTTCGAGAAACTCCCGCAGTCTGTTACGAAGCGGAACCCGGAGCGCATCGGCATTCGAATTTCCCTGCTCCGCGGAAACGATATCGCTGTCCGGTTCCCCCTGCTCCGCATACATCCGAACCGCATCATACAGATACCGTTTCTTCGGATAAGCGGCCTTCACCACGGCGATTTCTTCCTCCGAGAAGCCGCCGAAAAAGGAATGCAGCGTCCCATACAACGGAATATCCTGCAGCGGATTGTCCAGTATTTGCAAAAAGTGCAGAAGTTCCTGCACTTCCGCCACCGCAAAATAACCGGTTTTAGATGTCACATGCGCCGGAATCCCTTCTTCTTCCAGTATTTTCTTAAACTCCTCATCCCATCCGGAAGTCGTCCGCAGCAAGATAACGATGTCCCGGTAGGAAGCCCGGCGCAGCTGCCCCGTTTCCTTATCCGTCACCCGAAAAGAAGTGACGAGTTCCTTTATTTTCCCGGCGATTCCATAGGCTTCCCGCTGTTTGGCGGTAAGGATTCCTGCATCCGTCTCTTCCTCTTTCACCGCAAAAAGCAGAAGCTCTGTGTCATTCCCACTGTCGGGGGCTACTTTTTTATCCGCGTAAAATGCCCCCTTCTCTCCGCTATCCGTATGCGGACCGGCTTCCTCCGGATAGGATGCTCCCGGATACAGCGCCGCCTTTTCATCGTAGGCAATTCCGCCGAGTTCTTTGCGCATCACCTGAGCAAAAACTGCGTTCGTGCTTGTAAGCACCTGCTCCCTGCTTCGAAAATTTTTATGCAAATCTATGCGCAGCGTCTCCCCGCCGTCCGTTTCCCGGTAAGTGTTATATTTTTCCATAAAAAGCTCCGGCCTCGCCAGACGGAATTTATAGATGCTCTGCTTCACATCCCCCACCATAAAACGGTTGTAGTGTCCTTCCGCTTCACCGGAAATCGCGGACAGCAGATATTCCTGTACCAGATTGCTGTCCTGGTACTCGTCGATTAAAATTTCCGCAAAATGACTCCGGTATTCCAACGCCGTTTCCGTAGCTTCCACATCGCCGTTCTCGTTACGCCGCAGCAGAATCGACAACGCGAAATGTTCGATGTCGTCGAAATCCAGTATGTTTTTCTCCCGCTTCGTCCGGGCAAACGTTTCCTGAAAAAGCAGCGTCAGTTCCACAAGCGCGCGGACAGCCTCTCCGCATACCGCCATCTGTCGTACAATTTCCTCCGAAGACCGGGCAAAATAATGCTTCTGCATCGTCTGTAACTGCTCTTTGATTCCCGTACGGATGCTTTTGACAAGCTCCCGCTTTATCGGAGAAACCGTCGCATCCTTTTTGGCTGAAAGTCTGCCGAAAGAAAGCGTCGAAAACCTTAAATAACGCTCCTCATAATTTTGCGCCGCCAGCAGCCTTTCGAGCTGTTCCCGTTCCTGCTCTAACAGCTCTCCATACATATACGGGCCGTCCGGCAGTTCGCTCATCATCACACATTGATGGATTTGCACAATCAGCCCCCGCAGAGACAAATCCACCTGCTCCATGCAATCCCGCATCCACGCTGTTTCCATCAAAGCCGCCCCATCGACATTGTTCTCCGGTGCAGTTCCATCAGCCGCCGTCTGTTCCGGTGCTGCTTGTTCCGATGCCGTCTGCTCCGGTACAGTTCCGCTCATTCCCGGCACTTCATAGTCTTTCTTCCGCTCTTGCAGCCATGCTTCCGGAAAAGGATGGCTCATGGCGAAGTCATAGAGCCGAAACACCGCATCTTCCACCGCCCTGTCCCGGCTTCCGGTGCTGAAATATTCCATACAATGCAGAAAAGCCTCATCGCCCTCCTGATAACATTTCTCCAATACATCGCCCATGACGTCGTTTTTTAACAGCTTTAGCTCTCCCTCATCCGCAATGCGAAAACCCGGGTCCAGGCCAATGGTGTGAAAATGGTTGCGAATCACAAACAGGCAAAAGCTGTCGATGGTCGTAATCTGCGCATTGTGCAGCAGCGCCGACTGCTTCTGCAGATGCTCGTTTTCCGGCTCTTTTGCCAGTTTTTCTCCGATAGCGTTACTGACCCGCTCCCGCATTTCCGACGCCGCGGCATTGGTAAACGTCACGACAAGCAGTCTGTCGATGTCCACCGGCTTTGCCGCGTCGCTGACCATTTTAACGATACGCTCCACGAGCACCGCCGTCTTCCCGGACCCCGCCGCCGCCGATACAAGCAGATTGCATCCGTGCGTATCGATTACTTTTTGTTGTTCCTCCGTATAAGAAACGCTCATCGCTGCCCTCCATGATTCGCATCATTCTTCCCGTCAGCCTCCGCCATCCGAAGCACCGCCTCATCCGGCGACAGGTCTTCCAGCTTCCGCATCTTAAATCCCCCGATTTCGGTATCATAGCCGCAAATGCTCCGATACGCGCAATAGGTACAGGAACTGTTCCCATTCTGTTCGCAGGGATTGACCGAAATGTTTCCCTGTAAGATTTCGGTCCCGAGCTCCTTAATTTTATGGTTTACATAATTCGATATCGTCGTCATTTCCTCTTCGTTTATGACACTTGAATAAGCGGAATAGCTTCCGTCTTTTTTTCGCTCAATCGGAAGAATATCGGATTTTCCGGTAAACTCTTTATCCAGCAGTCTGACAGCCCTGTCATCGCCATTGACTATTCCGGTTGTTTTCAGCTCCTGCAATATTTTCTGATTCAGCTGTTCCGGCGTCAATGTCTGCCCGTCCTCAATCATCGGGTCCGCGATATGGTAATACAGCATCGCCGCGGGCACGACTTTTTTCCCCGGATGCTTTTTCTGCTCAATTTCCACCGCCGCATTCATATAGACCACAAGCTGCAGCTGCAGGCCGTAATACAATGCCGCCAGGTCAAATTTCCGGCTGCCGGACTTATAATCGATGACCTTCACATAAACGACATCGTCCTCTTCACATGTATCAATGCGGTCGATTCGCCCCCGCAGTTTCATCTTTTCTTCTCCGGTCAGCGCGATATTTACCGCGTCCAGGTCTTCCAGCATGGAAAAAGACATCTCGAAATGTTCCGGCAGAAAAGACCCCTTTTGCAGCTGCATCTGCAGCGTTCGGACTGTCCGGCCCAAAATCCGGCGAATCCGTTTTAGCAGATACTGATTTCTGGCGCTGCTGTAAAGAATCGTTTCCCCATAACCGGCCGCATAAGCCTCCATTGCCTCATCCAGCATGTTTTCCCCGGCTTCCTGCGGAAAGTCGAACCATGTATAATGATGTTCCGCAAGCTTTTCCGCGAACAGCTCCAACACGCCGTGAAATACATTCCCCATATCCACGTCCTCAAAGCCGTACTCTCCACGCTCCCGCAAAGCCAGCCCATACTGCAGAAAATGCGCATAAGCGCAGGCCGCATATTTTTCCAGCCGGCTGACGCTGTTGTGCAGAACGGTTCCGTACAACGCCTTCGTCACCTGCCTGGAAAGCGGGCTCTCCCCATAATGATAAAAGGCGGTATCAATCAGCCGCATGGTCTGTTCCCGCCAATCCGGGTTCTCATAATAACTATGGAAAAATGTATATAGTTTCCGCCGCTCCGCTTCGTTCAGCCTGCCCGCAGCATATTCCCGCAAAAGCTCCGTAAAAAACAGAATCCCGTCCGCCCCGTTCGATAACTGCTCTTCCATCGGCAGAAGCTCCGGATTTCGGACGGCGAGTTCCGGAAACAATTTCCGCATCGTATCGATGAGATACGCCGGCCGTTTGCTTTTTCCGTCGTTTCCGACCTTCGCATAAGACAGATACAGCCGCTCCGACGGCTTCGTCATATTCAGATACAGGTACAGCCGTTGAATGTACATCTGCTGCCGCGGCGTCGGCGCAAGCTCCCAACCGGATTCCTGTAAAAATTCCCGGTCAATATCCGAGATAATCCCTCCGCCGCCGGTTCCTTTCGGAATATTCCCATCGTTGATGCCAAGAAAAAAGAGTACGCTGACCTGCTTTAAACGCGTTCTTTCAATATCTCCGATAACGATTCTGTCTACGTTCTGCGGTATCGTTCCCACCGTGATTTCGGCAAGCCCTGCATCCAAAATTTCCGCAAACTCCCTGAACGTCATGCGCTCCTCTTTTAACAGGCCTTCTATCTGGTCCAGCAAATCTATGACAAGACCGTAAATCTGTCCGTATTCTTTCGCCTTTGCCGGCTCTCCCTCCGCTTTGAACTTCGCCTCATAACGGGCAAGTTTCTGCTGCAGCCCGTTTTTTACCAAAAAATCGTATAACGCGCGTACCAGCTCATCCGCCGTCTGAAACGAACCCAGAAGCGGCGCGAGCTGCTCCATCAGCGTTTCCCGCATTTCATTATAGCTGGCAAGCTGCGCGACGCCTTCCTCTCCTTCTTCTTCCTTATAGACAAAAAGACTGCTCCATTGCTTCTTCCCGCGCAGTCCGAACCGTCGGACATAATTTTCCAGCCTGTCGATATCTTCCCGCCTGAAACCGCACAGTCCTGTCCGCAAATAATGAAATACCGCATCCCTGCCAAAATCCTGCAGCACGATTTGCAGCGCGCTTCGAATATACTCGGTAAAAGGATTGAAAAGGATTCCCCGCGTCTGGTCCATATAAATCGGTATGCCAAACCGGGCAAATTCCTCTTCGATGTCGTTTCCGTATGTTTCCATGCTTCCCGTTACGACCGCAATATCCCGGTAATGCAGGCCTGCCGCCGTCGTCCCGTCCGAATCTTTGCCGAGCAGTCTGTATATCTCGATACAGGTCTGCCGGATTTCCTCTTTCGGCGTCGATGCCTCCATCAAATGAATGCGCGTTGTTTCTCCCTCATAAGGCACAACCGGATAGCGGAATAAATGCCGTTCCAGATGCGCCAGCTCCGGGTTATTTTGAAATCTCGGCAGACGTTTCGATGCCTCCTCGCAGACCACCGCCGGAAGCATCGGAACGGACGCCTCTTCTCCGAGCCTCCGCAAATCCGCAACCGTCTTTTTGCTCAAATGAAAGAGCTTCTGCTCTCCGTCCATCTGAAAAGGATTTTCCCGTGTATCAATCGTAATTGTAATAATGACTCTTTTGGTCAATCGCATGAGTTCCTGTATCACGCGATACTGAATCGGTGTAAAACCGGTGAATCCGTCGAACGCGATGACGCAGTCTCTGATGATTTCCGACTTCGGGAGCGCTTCCCGCAGCCTGTCCAGCGTTTCTTCCGTCGTAATGAATTTTTCCCGAATATAAGATAAAAAGCTTTCGTATAATAATTGCAGGTCTTTCAGCTTATAATAGAGCGCGCCTCTTTTTCTGGCATACTCCGACAGTTCGGAAAGTTCCCTGACGCCGATGCCATACTGCATGAACTCCGAAATGGCGGACTTCACCTCGTGAATATATCCGATTTTGTGCAGATGCTTTCCGATGACAGACAGCTTCTGCTGCTCCGTCTCCGCTATTTTCCGCAAAATCAGGCTCTTTCCCGTATCATCGAGAACCGGCATATCCGCATGCCCCACTTCCTCCAGAATCCGGTGCGTCAGTCTGCCGAAACTCAGAACATCAATATTCATGATACTCCTGTTCGGATGCTCCAGCACCAAATCCATCTGTGTCTGCATCGTGAACTGGTCCGGCACGATGAGAAGAAAATTGCATTTCGGCTCATGCTGTGAAGCCTCGATAATATCTTCATGAAGTTTTCTGCTTTTTCCGGCTCCCGAACCGCCGAAATAAAATTGAAACGCCATATGTCAGTTCCTTTCATTCTGATTTTCAGACTGCCATTCCCGCAGCATCCGCGCCCGTTTCGCCATCACCTGCGCCAGAATGTCTTTGGCCTGTCGTTCCTGTTTATGCAAAATACACTGTCTGATTCCCGTAAACTGCCTTTCGAAAATATCCAGACCGAGTTCCTGTATGCGGCTCTGCATCCGCTGCACCGTCATTGCCGCCACCTGCCAGTTCCGGTGATTGACAGCCTGGCCGAGTTTCATAAAATCATAACTTTGCAGAAAGGCCAGCCTCGCCGATTCCCTCTCATCCCTGTTTTCCAAAACAATTCCCTCCCGTTTGTCAAAAACGCCGTCAGCGCCCCTCTATCATTTTACCATACTTTGCCGGAAAAGCAAAAAGCGCGGACGGAACCGCCTGCGCTTCAAAACTGCCGAATATTCACATGATGTCAATTCCATTCCTCAAACACGGCCCTTCTCGAAATCTCTTCTTCCTCAAAATCAATGACGATGCTTTCCTCTTCCGAAATCAGTTCCCCGTTTTTTTCCCATCCTGCGAAACGATATCCCGCTTCGGCCTGTGCGGTCAGCACAATGGGATAATCCGCAAAATACTCTCCGTGCCAGACTGTCTTATCGAGAAACGGAATCTTTGCCGTATTCACAGTCACGCTGCCGGCGTCGGCATCATTGATTTCTATCTCTACCTGCGCAAGACTTCCCGTCAGACCAAAATCCTCCTTCAGATACCGGGCAATGTACGGTTTCCGGTTCTCCAGAAAAATCTGTATATCCGCCGCGGCATTCAGAAATTCTTCTTCCTTTTCGCTGCCAAAGAACCTTTGATTATGGGCTTTCATCGGCTCCGCCATCAGACCGACGGCATTCCCGATATACGCTTCGATGCTTTCCGTCGAAAAACAGGTATTGGCAAAATCCATCAACGTAAGCGTGAACTGTTTTCTGAACTCCCCGCTCCGGCATAAACTGTCAAACATATAGTCCAACGCTCTCGTATTGCTTAACGTGTCCATCTGAATAATGCTTTCCGATAAAGACATGGAATTTACATCATACAGCATCCACCGCCATTTCCCGTCCCGGTATCCGTCTCCTCCGTCCCGGCGCGTCCGCCATAACGCGAAGTTGCCGGTCGGCCAGTCGCCGCCTCTTGCAATATAAATTTCCACCGCATAATAATCGATAAAGCTCTGCATATCAATTACGCCGCAGGCCTCTTCATAATTTCCGGGAACCGAAAAATCCGTACCCGCTATATAATCCCGCATCTCCAGATACAGCGCAAAATCTTCTTCTGTTCCTTCTGCTATCTGGCCGTTTTTAATCATAATCACATCGTCTTTTTCCACATCATAGCGATGTCCGAGAAAAACGCTGTCATACTTTTCGGTCATCCAATAGATTCCCCAGTATTCACCGTCGAGAAACATCACATAGGGCTCGTAATTCATAACGGCAAAATTTCTGTCCTTTACCAGTTCGGACACCAGTTTATCGCGAAGCTTCGCGCTGTAATCATCCCCGCCGGCAAATAAGGTGACCGTATCCGCTCTGTAACCCGTACCGAACAGGTCCGTATAAAATCTGCCGTTTTCATCATACTTTTCCCGCGCATAGAGGCTCATGCTTCTTGGCAGACGGCCGCGGCTTCCCCCGCCCTGAATACGGATGCCGCAGTTCTGAGAGACAATCAGCTCTCTTTCCGCATTGAATATCTGAATATTCGCGACGCGTTCCCACTCATGTCCTCTCTGATGATAATTGGCATTCCATTGCCACCAGTGTCTTTGTGACATCGCTTCATCGAACGTCTCGTCATGCGTGCGCCCGAGAACATAGATGCCCGTATCGTAATCGAATAAATTGTCCGGGTCCGTTACGACCGAAATAATATTGAAACCATCATAACCTTTTTTTTCGTCAAATCCGACAAAATAATTTCCGGTCTTTATCTCGCTTAAGGCTCCTTCTTCGTCCACATATACCGCCCTGACAACCGTACACTTATCGATGGGATAATCAGGCAAAACATAGCCGGGCGGCTGTAAATCCGGGTTATGGACGCCGATAAGCTCCGACATATATCCGGTTGTCACATCCGTTCTCAGAGAATACCGGTTATCGTTCTTTGTCGCATCTTCTATCAGAATCGGTTCCGTATACTTCATCGCGTGTTCGTCCGGTTCCGAACCGTCCAGCGTATAATAAATCTCCGTTCCCACCGGCGCAGACAGCATAAGCGTAAAAGGTTCTTCGTAAAAGCCGGATTCGACGGAAAAAACAAGTTCCGTGTATTCTTCCCGGTCTTCCAGAAACAACAGGACGAACAGCAATGCGCATAATGCAGTTAAACATGCCAAAACGGTTCTTCTGTTTCTCATCCTACGGTCTCTCCGGACTCAACGACCCAGTTCACGGTTTCCACTCCGGGAACGGCTGCCAGTTCATCGATGACTTTCAGATTCAATTCTCCTCTCGTTTTGATTTCCAGAATCAGCTCCTCATGACCGTCTCCCCGGTTCGCAGTCCGGATTCTCTGACTGACTACAAAGGGATGAAGCTTTTCCTGAATCTGCTCCTTGTCAAAATGCCCCCCCCTTCCGGAAATTATCAACAGATAACGATTCCGGATTCCGGGCATCTTACTGGAAACAATCAATACAATCGCAATAAAAATGACCGAAGTGAATGCCAGACGATAATTCTGGGAACTGGTGCATAACCCCTCGGCGATTGCCCAGAAGATAAACACCGTATCCCGGCTGTCTTTTACCGCCGTTCTGAAACGGATGATTGACAGGGCGCCTACCATGCCCAAAGACATCGCGATATTACTGCTTATCATCAGCATCACGATAATCGTAATCAGCAGAAGCGCAACCAGAGACCAGTTAAATTTCCGATTATATACCACTTTTTCGGAAGTCATAAAATAAGTCAGATAAATAATCAGTCCCACCAACAGTCCGCACGTCAATATGACCAAAGTCCTTTTTACCCCGTAATTTGTACTGTTTGTATAAAAATAACTCAGCACTTCCTCTTTCGTCATGATAACATCCCCCTAGTAATTAAAATCATAAAAATTTCTGCGCCCGGAACAATACTTGCTGTACGCATTCTGCATCAGCTCAAACCCGCTCAGCGCATCGGATATAAATCCCATGAATTTCCCGCTGTACTTGATTTCCAGCACGACATTTTCATACAAAACAGGCGTATAGGCAATATTCTGTGAAAAAAGATTCAGATTCGACTCGGATGACCTGATATTCATATCCAGCGTAATACGCGTATCATACATCGGATATCTGTACGCCAGCCGGTCATACTCGATAATGACGGCCGGTCTGTACCGCCCCTGCGTCATAATACTGTATGCCCTGACGCTTGCCGGCGTTTCATGAAAATAATTCGTAAGAACGGTGTAATCGCCCTGAGAAATGGCAATTACGTCCCTTTTATCTATCAGAAAGCTTTGCTTTGACTGCGCATCGCCCTTCTTCTCTTTCAGCTCCAGTTTACACAGGGACCCGTCCCCGTCATAGATTCTCGCTCGTACCTTTTTCCGTATCTCAACGCCGGATAACTTGTCCGCAAAATCCATATTGTTGAGCGACTCAAAGTAAAGACTTCTCACGGAATAAGCGCCTCCGGCACAATGACTGTCTCTTGCGAGAAGCCTGTCCAGACAATCTCTTATGCGCAAAGCCTTCTCCAACGGAACGACATATTTGATTTCCTTTCTGAGCGTCAGAAATTCCTTACCCATTCTTTTCGGCGTTCCTTTCACGGCATAGAACGATATCGTAATAAAATATTATAGCATTTCACTTATTGCTTTTCAACCTTGACAGAATCCGAAACCTTCCCGGGTTCCGGGCGGCGTCTCATCCACAGAAATGCCGCGACACAGATAACGACAGATAAAAACGAACCGGCAGGCGCAGCAATCCCCATCGGCAGCAGCGATTCCGTAAAATACACCGCCGCAAGGTAGGCTAACGGAATCCGGGCAAAGACAATGGAAATCGAATTATGGATAAAGGAAATCATGGACAGCCCATACGCGCAGAAATAGCCGCTGAAGCAAAAATGCACACCCGCAAAAATGCAGTCCCACACATAGCCCCTCATATACTGCCCGCCCAGTCGGATGACTTCTCTATCGTCCGCAAACAGGCCGACCGCGCCTTCCGCCATAAACTGCATGACAACCGAAGCAAACAGACCAAAACAAACGGCAATCATCGTTGCATATTTCAAAGTGTCTCTCGCCCGGTCATGTCTGCCTGCGCCGATATTCTGCGCCGACAACGCCGATACGGTAGAGAGCATGGAAGACGGTATCAGGAAAAGAATGCCTATCAGTTTTTCCACAATGCCTACCGCCGCCGCATCGCTCAACCCCCTGCGGTTCGCAAAGACCGTTATGACGATAAACGCAATCTGGATAAATCCGTCCTGTATGGCCACCGGGACGCCCACTTTTAAAATATTTCCGAGAACATCCTTTTTCGGCCTGAAATCGGCTCTGCACAGCCCCGGAATCATTCCCCGTTTCCGAATAACGACGAAAGAAACAAGCACACTGATGGTCTGCGAGAGCGTCGTTCCCAACGCTGCCCCTGCCGTTCCGAACCCCAATACGCCGATAAAAAGATAATCCAGTACAATATTAAAAGCACAGGCAACCGCAATAAAATACATCGGGCTTTTGGAGTCGCCCATTCCCCGGAAAACGGAACTGATAATGTTATATGCCGTAATGAACGGAATACCGATAAAACAGATATTCAAATACCAGATTAATCCGTCCACCGCCTCTTCCGGCGTCGCCATGACCGATACGATTGCTCTGACCGAAAGCAGCAATAACACCGTGCACACGATAGAAAGGGACATAAACAATACGGCCGTATTTCCGACCGCCCGATTCACCTTTTCCTTTTCCTTCGCTCCTGCCGCGCGTCCTATCATGACGGTGGAGCCCATTGCCAGTCCCACAATCATCACCGTCAGCATGTGCATCACCTGGCTTCCGATGGAAACCGCCGTCGTGCTTTCCACCCCGCAGTACTGCCCGATGATGAACAAATCCGCCATGCCATACAAAGTCTGCAAAAAATACGAAAGTAAATAGGGCAGCGAAAAATAAAGAATCGTCTTGAAAACGCTGCCTGTCGTCAAATCCCTGTTCATGAACCGATGTTCTCCTTTGCATTCTGTCCGCTAAACTCATATCCCCCCGGAGCCGCGCCTGCCATACTATCCTTTCAGCCCCCGTGCCTGCCTGTCCATATCCTCCACGACGATATCGTAAATTTCTCCAAGTGAAGCGCAATATTCTAACAGCTTCCAGGGTTCGTTCGTATGAAAATGAATCTTAATCAGCTCTTCATCTCCCACCGCAAGCAGGCAGTCTCCTTTGAAATGCTCCGTAATATAATCACTGATGGCGTCCTCATCCAGCGCTTCCCCTTCAATCAATAACTGTGTATCGTACCGAAACTCTAACATATTTATCCCATACCTTTCTATTAATCCAATTCCTTCATGCTTTCTGTGCTCCTGCGCGTAAATTGTATCACAAGTATTCTCTTTTCGCAAATTTGACGGATGAAATGTGTGTTATATTGCTCTGAACAATCAAAACAGGCAGCTTTTTTCCATAGCTGCCTGTCAACGGAATCTTTGAGCTAAAATCTCTCATCACTGTTGAGAGTTCCTCGATTCTTCCTCAATATCATACAATTCATCAAGTTTCCTTTGCAGAATTTTTTTTATCAATTAATTTCGTTTTATATTCTGCAATCATTGCTTGTGATAAGCTTCTGCTTAGAGAATACTCTACAACATCCGTGTCTGCATTTTTGCATAAAATCATTCCAACACTTGGATTTTCATGTGGTTTCTTTACATCTCTGTCCAATGCCTCTAAATAAAAATCCATTTTTCCTAAATATTCCGTCTAAAATGCTCATCTTGACATGGTTCCTGTTGAAATGCTGCTTGTTGAGATGCTCATTCTGCAGATGACTGCAAAATAAAGCAGGTAAAAGCACAGCACGCACAGACTGTATACGCCGGCGGATTTTAGCAGAATATTTTCCGTGATATCGGGGAAAAGTACTTTCAGCTTCCAGTTCACAAGCGGCGTACAGAGAAAAAGGAGCAGCCAGGCCATTCCCATCGGCATCGCCAGTCTGAGCGCAATCTGCTTTTGCAGAATCCCCTTTATCTGTGTCCGGCTTTTTCCCATATAATACAGGATTTTCAAATTTCCGGCCTCCCGCCTGATTTCCGTCAGAATCAAAAGCGCCTGCATGGAAAAACAGACGATAAAAAACAATATGCACAGAGAAATCTGTAAAAAGCACATCCACGCCTGGCTTGCCGGGTCATAAAGCGGTATGCCCGACCGGAGCAGGAAAACGCCAAATTGAAAAGCTGCTGCGGAAAAAAGCATGCAAATACAGAATACGGCGTTGAGCAGCGCATCCGTTCCGGGATTGAAAAGCATCCACGACATCGGATACAGCCGGCTCTTCCGGTATAAAAATTCTGCATGAGCTTCCCTGGTCCGGCACAACAAACCGAAAAAGAATCGATATCCTGAGAACACCGTGGAAAGCAAAGGAATCGCAATCACTGAAATCAAAGGAAATGCGCTCTTATCGGGTAAAAAAGCAATGCACAGCACGCCGGCCAGAAAGCAGACGAAACTGCTCCCGAAAAGCAGCCCCCACCTCCGGCATTTCTCCATGCTTCGAAATTCCCCGCTCCGTTTCTCTTCCTGTATCAAGTCCCCTATCTGCATTTTGACAAGCCTGCAGCCAATGATAAAAGAACAGATTCCCTCCGTCAGGCAAAAATACAAAAACGTATGGAAAACGCTGCTTCCCAGAATGGAAACCGCAATCCCAGACGACACACCATCCGGCCGCAAAATTGTCATGTAAATAAATCCGGACACAGCAATCCCGCATGACGCCCCAATGATAAAGCAGCACGCACCCATTATCCAAAATTCCCCCAGGAACATGGCTGTCAGCTTTCTCTTCTCCATTCCCATCAGCAAATAGCTGGCAAATTCTTTTGCGCGCTGCTTCAGCATGAAATCATTCATGCGGCAGATTAAAATAATTAATATTATGACAATCAGAAACGGCAATGAAGCCGTCTGGAATCCAGCCAGTTCGTTTCCTGTCAAAGCAACGGCATTCGAACTTTCCATAATCGCCAGAAGAAGACTCACCGTTACCAGATAGAGCAGATAATCCGAAAAAGAACGTTTTGCATTGCGAATCGACAGTTTAAAATACATGTTTTTTCCCCTCATTCCGCCGCGCATGCGGCCTTTCCTTTTCAATCTCATTTTCAAGCGATGCCGTTTTTTCCAGAATCCCGGCAAAAAAGGAGGACCGGTCGCTTTGTCCCCGTTCCAGAGACGTTCTGATTTCTCCGTCCCGCATAAACAGGATGCGGTCACAATAACTTGCCGATAAGACATCGTGCGTGACCATCAGAATTGTGACGCCGTATTCCCGGCAGAGCATCATAAAAATATTCAGCAGCTGCCTGGCCGCAACGGAATCCAGCGCCCCCGTAGGCTCATCCGCCAGAATGATATCCGGTTCCACAATAACGGCCCGCGCGCAAGCGCAGCGCTGCCGCTGTCCGCCCGACACTTCATAGGGAAATTTGGATAAAACAGACGAAATATCCAGTTTTTCGGCAAGTTCCCGAATCCGCTCATCCATCTTTTCTTCGGCCGCTTCACGCATCGTCAGCGCAAGCGCAATATTTTCATATATCGTCAGGGTGTTGAGCAGATTGTATTCCTGAAAGATAAAGCCGAGGTGTTCCCTGCGGAATTTGGCCGTTTCCGTCTCCGGAATGTCCGTAATTCTCCGCCCGTTTATTTCAATCGTACCGCCAGAAGGCTTGTCAATTGTCGCAATCAGATTCAACAGTGTCGTTTTTCCGGAACCTGACGCCCCCATAATACCGACGAAGGACCCTTTTCTGACTTGAAAACTGACCTGACGAAGCGCGGATGTTTCCACAATTCCGGTTCGATACCGTTTGGACACATTCTCTACCTTCAACATATCACAGTCTGCTTCAAGCTCTCGATAATCCCGGCCGGCCATTTCCAGACTGCCTTTTTCCCGGCAGCCCTCTCCAAGCCAGTTCGTAATGACCTGAAAAAGCACTTCATCCGTCTTCTCTTTTAACTGTTCCGCCGGAATGCGTTCTCCCGCAAACAATTCATTTAAGGTAATCCCCAATAAACCGCAAAGCGGAACGAACAGCGACAAATCCGGCATGGATTTCCCCGTCTCCCACTTGGAAACGGCCTTATCCGTAATGCCAAGCCGTTCCGCAAGCTGTCCCTGCGTCATCCCTTTTTCTTTTCGGCACCGGGAAATGAAAATACCAATTTTCTGCTGATTCATGTATTGCATCCTCCTGACAACGCTAATTGTAACTATCCTATCAAAAATGCCGGAAAATTACACCTACTGACGGTAGAATTTCCGTATTGGCACTGATATAATAGTGTGATGGTTTGTGCCGCCGGGAGGCGGCATGGAGGTTAGTGTGTAACAGACTTCGGTCAAAAGAAAGGAGACACGAACATGAACAAAACATGGTGGAAGGAAGCGGTTATTTATCAGATTTATCCCCGCAGTTTCATGGACAGCAACGGAGACGGTATCGGCGATTTGAAGGGAATTACCTCCCGTCTGGATTATCTGAGCTATCTTGGCATCGACGTTATCTGGCTTTCCCCCGTCTACAAGTCCCCAAATGACGACAACGGCTACGATATCAGCGATTATCAGGCAATCATGGACGAATTCGGCACGATGGAGGATTTCGACGAACTGCTTGCGAAGGCTCATGAAAAGGGTATCAAAATCGTCATGGACCTGGTAGTCAATCATACCTCGGACGAGCATCGGTGGTTCGTGGAAAGCCGAAGTTCCAAAGACAACGAATACCGGGATTATTATATCTGGCGCGAAGGAAAAGGGGAAAACATGCCTCCCAACAACTGGGGTTCCTGTTTCGGCGGTTCCGCCTGGGAGTATGACCAAAAAAGCGATATGTACTATCTGCATCTTTTTTCCAAAAAACAGCCGGACTTAAACTGGGATAATCCCGAAGTCAGAAGGAATGTTTTTGAAATGATGACATGGTGGTGTGAAAAAGGCATCGACGGCTTCCGCATGGACGTCATCAGTATGATTTCCAAAACAAAGGAAATGCCGGACGGAGAAATAAACGGACTTTACGGGGATTACGGCCCGTATTGCGTTCACGGCCCGAACGTGCATAAATATCTTCGGGAGATGAATGAAAAAGTTCTGTCAAAATTTGATATCATGACAGTCGGTGAAACCGCCGGCGTCACAACAGAACTGGCAAAGCAATATGCCGGAGAAGATGCCCATGAACTGAACATGGTTTTTCAGTTCGAGCATGTGGAAGGCGACGGAAAATACGGCAAATGGACCGACGAGCAGATTCCCCTTGCCACGCTGAAAAAGACGCTCTCCCGCTGGCAGAATGATTTATACGGCAAAGCATGGAACAGCCTTTTCTGGAACAATCATGACCAGCCACGCGCCGTTTCCCGGTTTGGAGACGACAGACCGCAGTACCGGGAAGTTTCCGCCAAAATGCTGGCCACCTGTCTGCATATGATGCAGGGCTCTCCCTATATTTATCAGGGCGAAGAACTGGGCATGACCAATTATCCTTTCCAGAGCCCGGACGACTTCCGCGATATCGAAAGCATCAATGCCTACAAAGAATGGTGCGAAAGCGGCCGCCTGCCGCACGAGACTTTCTGGCCCTGCATGACATTTAAAAGCCGGGACAACGCCAGAACACCGATGCAATGGGACGATTCGCCGCAGGCCGGTTTTACAGCCGGAACTCCCTGGATTCCCGTCAATCCGAATTACCGGGAAATCAATGCGAAAGCTGAAACCGCGAACCCTGCTTCCGTTTTCCATTATTATAAGAAACTGATTGCTTTAAGAAAAGAAAATCCGATTATGGTCTATGGAAAATACGAGCTTCTTTTAGAAGAAAGCGAAGAGTTGTTCGTTTACACAAGGACGCTGGAACAGGAAAAACTGCTTGTTGTCTGCAATTTTACCGATAAAGAAACGCCGTTTACGATTCCCGGCGAATTTATCGGAATGCCCTGCCTCATCTCCAATCTGGAAAATGGTTATGAGAAGCAGGACATCACCGTCAAGCCTTACGAGGCCTTTGTATTATTGAAAAAATAAACTTATTTTCCCGAAAAAAGCGGTGTTGACAAATATCTGTCTCCCGAATCGGGCAGTAAAGCGACAATAACCTTTCCTTTATTTTCAGGACGCTTTGCCAGCTGTGTCGCAGCATACAGCGCCGCGCCGGAAGAAATGCCGACGAGAATCCCTTCCCGGATGGCAATTTCTCTTCCGGCCGCATAAGCGTCTTCATCCGCAACCGGAATCACCTCATCGTAAATATCCGGATACAACGCTTCCGGCACAAATCCGGCCCCGATGCCCTGTATCTGATGCGCCCCGACGGCGCCTCCCGACAAAACCGGGCTGCCTTCCGGCTCCACCGCGACTACTTTAACGGCCGGATTCTTTTCTTTCAAATAGGCTCCCGTACCGGAAATCGTACCGCCTGTACCGACGCCCGCGACGAAAATATCCACCTTTCCGTCCGTATCTTCCCAAATTTCCGGCCCCGTCGTCTTCTTATGCGCTTCGGGATTGGCCGGATTGTCGAATTGTCCGAGAATAACCGAACCGGGAGTAGACGCCTGCAGTTCCTCTGCCTTGTCGATTGCTCCTTTCATGCCCTTGCTTCCATCCGTCAACACAAGCTCGGCTCCATAAGCCTGCAGCAGCTTTCTCCGTTCGACGCTCATCGTCTCCGGCAGCGTCAGGACCGCCCGGTAGCCTTTTGCCGCCGCCACCGCCGCTATACCGATACCCGTATTGCCGGAAGTAGGCTCTATAATCGTCGCGCCCGGCTTTAAAAGTCCTTTCTTTTCCGCGTCTTCAATCATATTTAAGGCAGCCCTGTCCTTGACGGAACCGGACGGATTCAGATATTCCAGTTTCACAAGAATTGTCGCATTATTAATTTCATTCGCTTTTTCATAATTGACCGCTTCCATCAGCGGCGTACCGCCGATGAGTTCTGCCGCGCTTTTTTTAATCTTTGCCATAATCCGTTTCCTCCCCTTTTGCCTCCAGAATGACACCGTCTTCTTTGATTATTTCCCGCAAAATTTTCTTTTCCAGATAACGCCTTTTCTCAAAATGCGAAATCACATCTTCAAGCCCCGTATATCCGTGTGCTTTTCCATAAGGAGATTCTTTCAGGAAATTCAGCATCAACGGATACCACATTTCAGTTCCCTGCTCGTCGCTGCGCTCCTTTTTGATATGGAGCAGGTTCTCTCGGACATGCGTCGAATCCAGATAAATCAGCAGAAATCCCTTTTCCTTCAAAATCCCATAAGCTTCTTCATAAAAAGCAAGAATTTCCGCTTCCGCCATCTGATAGAACAACATCATACTTTCAATCGAATTTTGCAGGAAAGAGCATTCGAACAAACAATTTTCTCCGCCAAAACGGCGGTATCTTTTCATAATTACATCATGAAACGTTTGAAAATCCACTCTCCCGTTGTAAATCTCGTACCGCTCCATCTCCTGATAAAAAGCTCTGTCCTCCGCAAGAATCTGCGTATAGGCTACGATATACCTGTCTTCTTCCACTTTTGTTCTGTCCAGGATTTCTTTCTCAAAATCCGGATACCGGTGCAATGCCGCTTCCCATTCGCTTTTGGTCATATAGCTGCACCATGCCAGCTCTACCGGGGATAAATCCCCTTCCCGATAAGCCTGGTATTGGGGATGCTTTTGCGCAATCCGGTTTAACAGCGTGCTTTTTCCAGTGCCGGGCACACCTTCTATAAAAATATTTTTTCCCATATTGTTTCCTCTTCTTACCAAAAAACCAGGCCCGGTATGAAAGAACACAAGTTCCTATGAAGGAAAAAAAGCGCCCCGCCGCCTTTTTTCTCATGACGACGGAGCGGTTTTTCGTGAACTTACAGACAAGCCTTGATTTTTTCAATCATTTCTTCGTATTCATTTTCGCTCAGATATTTTTTATCGGGATTCATCTGAAACGTGCTGCCCCATTCATCCTGGTCTTTATATTTCGGAACAAGATGAATATGCAAATGACAGCCGGTATCGCCATACGCGCCGTAATTCAGTTTATCCGGCGCAAAAGCTTTATGAATGGCCTTCGCCGCTTTCGTCACATCCGCCATGAAACGATTTCTTTCCTCATCGCTGATATCCACGATTTCGCTGACATGGTCTTTGTATGCCACAATACATCTTCCCGGCTTGCTCTGCTCTTTAAACAGAATGAGCTGGCTCACGTCCAGGTCACAAATCTTAATGCCAAATTTCGCCAACAGTTCCCCGCCCTGACAATATCCGCAATTATTATCCTTCATCTTTCCTCCCATTCCGCCGCGCAAGCGGCCCTTTCATCAATCTGAACTTTGTGTGATGCACAGCGATGTCCTGAGACTCGCAAACCCGCGCTGACGCGCTTTTTGGCCGATTTCATCGGCATGCTTATTTCAGCTTCCAGATGTCGCGGTTGTATTCCTCAATCGTTCTGTCGGAAGAGAAGAACCCCGCTTTGGCGATGTTGACAAGCATCATTTTTCTCCACTTATCCTGGTCTTCATAATCGGCCATCATCTTATCTTTTACCGCAATATAATCTTCCAAATCAAGCAGCGTCATGAACCAGTCTTTGTTCAAAAGCTCTTTATGCAGTCTTTCCAAATTTTTCTTATGGCCGACCTTTAACGCTTCCTTGCTGACGATAAAATCGACCGCCGCTTTGATGACCGGACTCTTCTTATAATAATCTTTGGAAACGTAGTCCGCTTTTTCATAATGCCTGATAACCGTTTCGGATTTTTCACCGAAAATGTAAATATTGTCGTCGCCGACCAGTTCGTGAATTTCCACGTTCGCGCCGTCGGATGTGCCGAGCGTTACCGCACCGTTCAACATGAATTTCATGTTGCCGGTCCCGGAAGCTTCTTTGGAAGCTAAGGAAATCTGCTCGGAAATATCACAGGCCGGAATCATTTTTTCCGCATAGGATACATTATAATTCTCCACCATAAGGACTGTCATGTACGGGCTGACATCCGGGTCCTTGCTGATAATCTCCTGCAAAACAAGCAGAAGATGGATAATATCCTGCGCGATGATATAGGCGGGCGCCGCTTTTGCGCCGAAAATAAAGGTCATCGGACGGGCGGGCTTTTTGCCTGCTTTGATTTCCAGATATTTATGGATGATATACAACGCATTCATCTGCTGACGTTTGTATTCATGCAGTCTCTTGGACTGGATATCGAAAATGGAATCCGGATTCAGCGTAATGCCTTCCATTTCCTGTACATAAGCCGCCAGGTCTTTTTTGCGGTTCATTTTGATTTCGGCGATACGGTTAAGCGTCTTTTCATCGTCTTTGTATTCCAGCAGTTTTTCCAGTTTATCCGCATCCTTTTTGAAGCCGTCTCCAATCGTATCGGACAGGAAGGACGCCAGTTCCCGGTTACAGGAAAGCAGCCATCTTCTGAACGTAATGCCGTTCGTCTTATTGTTGAATTTTTCGGGATACAGCCTGTAAAACGCGTTCAGCTCCGTGTTTTTCAAAATATCCGTATGGATTGCGGCCACGCCGTTGACAGAAAAGCCGTAATGGATGTCGATATGAGCCATATGGACTCTCTCGTCCTCGTCGATAATCTGTACTTTCGGGTCTTCGTATTTTGCCGCAACTCTTTTGTCCAGCTCTTTGATAATCGGTACTAACTGGGGCACTACTTTCTCCAGATATTCCAACGGCCACTTTTCCAGCGCTTCCGCGAGAATCGTATGGTTCGTATAGGCACAGGTTTTGCTCACGACTTCAATCGCTTCATCCATCGAAAACGCCTTTTCCTCCACCAGAATCCGAATCAGCTCCGGAATAACCATCGTCGGATGGGTATCGTTAATCTGAATCACCGCATGGTCATACATCGTGCGCAGGTCATAGCTCTTTTCTTTTAACTCCCGCAGAATCAGCTGAGCCGCATTGCTCACCATGAAATACTGCTGATAGATACGAAGCAGGTTGCCCGCTTTATCGGAATCGTCGGGATACAGGAAAAGGGTCAGGTTTTTCTCGATATCTTCCTTATCGAAATCAATCCCTTTTTTCACAATGCTTTCATCTACTGTCTCCACATCAAACAGTCTCAATTTATTGACACCGTTATCATAACCCACCACGTCGATATCGTACAGTCTGGAAGTCACTTTTTTATCGCCGAAATGGACATCGAATGTCACATCCGTCTTGGTAAGCCATGAATGCTCTTCAATCCAGTCGTTTTTCTCCGCATGCTGCAATTTATCCTTGAATACCTGTTTGAACAGGCCGAAATGATAATTCAGGCCGATGCCTTCTCCCGGAAGACCGAGCGTCGCGATAGAGTCGAGAAAACATGCGGCCAGACGTCCAAGCCCGCCGTTTCCAAGAGACGGTTCCGGTTCCACTTCCTCAATTTCGCTCATGCTTTTTCCGTTTTTGCGAAGAATATCTTCCAGTCTGTCATATATGCCGAGATTAATCAGATTGTTGGATAATAATTTTCCAATCAGAAATTCCGCGGAAATGTAATAGACCTTTTTTTCACCCTCAATCGGCTCGGAGACCTGCATCAATTTTTTGGACAAAAGAAGAAGCGCATAGTACAGTTCTTCGTTGCTGCATGATGCAATATCCTTCACATACATGCTTCGTATCTGCTCTTCCAGCTCTTTTTCCAGGTTCATTACCAACACATCTCTTTTCAGGTTGCTTGCCTGTGCCATATCAATACCTCCTGCATTCGCTTGCTATATTTTTTAATAGTATTAACATCTTTAACGTATCTTATATGTGACGTTATCTGATAACATCAAGATACTGCATCCGTATCATCTGATGTTCTACGATGACTTCTTCTCCTGTTCCGCCTTCCAGAAGCCGTTTCAGTTCCCTGACCGCCCTCGCGGCAATTTCATCAAAATCCTGCCTGACCGTGTTCATCTGTTTTCCGGCATATCCCATCAGCGTAATGCCGTCGAATCCGCAGACCGGGCGGAAGATATCCATCTCAATCAAGGCTTTCATCGCGCCGATTGCCATCAAATCCGAAGCGCAGACGACCACGTCTTTCTTTTTGGCATACCGGAACGTATGCCTGCGCGCTTCCAGTTCGGAAAAATCCCCGTTTCGCACGAGCAGGGGCACATCCATCTCTTCCGCAAGCCTTCGTATGCCTTTCAGCCGTTCCTCGGCCACATAACTGTTCTTCCGGCCCGCCAGATAAAGAATGCTTTTCCCCTGATTCTCTTCCAGTGTTTTCCGCGCCACCTCATACTGGGCCCGGGCCTGATTAACCCAGACGCAGGACGTATGCTCGTTGACGAGCGGCGCCTCCACCGTCACGATTTTAAAATTTCCGGATGCGACAAGGCTGTGCAGCACTTTATCGTCTTTGGAAATGCCAAAAATAACGAGGCCGGTAATGTTCTGGGAACGCAGATAACGGACAATTTCTTCCATCGTCATCTTCCGTATCATGGAGAAAAAAACCGTGATGACGTCCAGATTCAGCGCCACCGCCTGTTTTATCGCTCCGGCCAGGCATTGCATATTGATTTCATCCACCGCCTGTTTCGCATTATCCAGGTTTAAGAGAATCGCCACTCTTCCGGATTGTTTGGAAGAGAGGGCTGCCGCTACGGAGTTTGGAACGAAATTCAGCGCTTCTACCGCCTCATTCACTTTTTGTTTCGTCTTTTCGCTGACATTGGGGTAGTCGTTTAAGACTTTGGATACGGTGGAAATCGCCACGCCCGCCCGTTTTGCCACATCTTTAATCGATACCATGTTTCCTCTTATTCCGCCGTTTGCACGGCTCTTATCGCTGTAAGACAATCCCGGAAAAGGTTTTCCGGAAATCGTTTTCCATAACCATAATATACCAGTTATTGAGATTTGTAAACTATCTTTTTAAAAAACTGAAACCTGTTCCGCCAATATTTCCAATATCTCCGCTTCCGAATACAGCACAGAAGGCTCCGCACATTTTTCCCTGTCGATTAATTCGTCAATATGCGCCTCAAACGCCGCCTCCGTCACCGCCTTACCTGCCCAGAAATATTCGTAGAGAATATTCCCTTCTTTATCGCCGCGCTCGATATACCATCCCGTCCCAATCTCCGAGAATACGCCTTTCTCCAACGCATAAATATTACACGGATAAAATCCGGTCGCACCGTTCCCGTTATAAAGCAGCCCGCCGCGTTCGATATACTGCATACCGCTTCTTTCCCGGTTTATGGCTCTGACACCACCGTCATAAAAAGAAACGATAATTTCTCCGTCCGCCATTGACCCGGTGAAAAAAAAGAGTTCTGGAATGTCATCGTCATCCACATAAATTAATGAATAGTCGCACCAGCTGCTGTCGCTCAAAGAAAGCATCACAATCGTCTTCTTGATGAAATCAGAATATGCTTCCTGCCACGTTTCATACTTTTTTATTCTTTTGTCTTCCCATCCCGGTTCCTGTTCCGTCCGCTCAGTGACATACGTTTCCCTGTATCTGACATACTGCTCCATATCCAAATCCCCCCGGCCGTAAAAGGAATCCGCCTCGTCCATGTTTCCGTTTCGATTCGTATCGAACCAGCAAAACGCTCCATCGCTCTCCGTGCTGCCGTCACGCCCTATTTTTATAAACTCAATCTGCTCAGACCCGTACTGATTATCATAATACAGAATGCCGCATAATTCGTCCGTCACGACCGGCTCATAAAACCACCAGCCTTCCAAAATAATCCGGGGCCTTTTATCTTTTACATCAACCAGATAATATATCGAACTGTCTCTGATATGCAGTTCTTCCCGGCCGTCACCGTCTATATCCAAAAAGCAATATTCGATATCGTTGTCCCAGAAAAGTTCACTGATACATAACTGCTTTTCTTTCCACTCTGCCGCAAGCTCATCATTCAAAAAACGCTCGTAAATTTCCGTATCATTGAAATTCTCCGCATGCCGTATGCCTTTACAGCCGATAAGCGCCATGTTTCCGAGCATAAGCAGCAGAATCATACAGCCGGTTATCGGCCGTCCGTATTGTTTTAATTGCTTATACCATTCAGGCATCTCATATGGTTTCTTTTTTTTACTGCTTTCAGACATTTTGTCACCTTATCCTGTTCTGTTGCATTCTATCTGACTTTTTCTTTTTATTATAAAATTATTATAAAAACAGCCGGATATCATGGCAACCGTTTTCTTTCTGTTTGCTCCTGCTTAAACGCCCCTCGTTCTTCTTGCATTTACTGTTTCTATTCTTTATAATATCTGTACAGGATTGAAAAAAACGCTTATGTAACGGAAGCAGAGGAAAAATGAACAAAAAAGAAGTTCTTTTGTTAATGTTTATGGGCCAGAGCAACATGGCGGGACGCGGAAATGCCAAAGAAGCGCCCGGCCTCATAGAGGGCGCCGGGTATGAATACCGCGCAGTCACCGCGCCGGACTGCCTTTCACCGCTGTCAGAGCCTTTGGGAGAAAAAGAAAATAATGAGAACGGCGTCACGGAACCGGGCATGAAAACCGGTTCTATGGTTTCCGCATTCGTCAATGCCTGTTACCTCGAAACCGGCATACCGATTGTCGGCGTTTCCTGTTCAAAAGGCGGCTCTTCGATTGCGGAATGGCTGCCGGACACGCCTTATTACCGGGATGCGGTCCGACGGATGAAGCGTTGTGAAGAATGGCTGCTCGGCCACGGTTACCGGATAAAGCGGAAAGATATGGTCTGGTGTCAGGGATGTACGGACGGCGATTTGCATACGCCGCCGGCTGTTTATAAAGCGCAGACGGAAAAGTTCCTCCAGTCTTACTGTCAGGAATGCGGTCTTTCGAAATGCTTTCTGATTCAGATAGGAAACCATCGGGACGACGAAACTTTGTATGTACCGATTCAGCAGGCGCAGACAGCGCTTGCCGAAGAAAACGAAAATATCATTCTGGTAAGCTCCCTGTTTAAAACCTTTGCGGAACGCGGCCTGATGAAAGATGAATACCATTATTGCCAGAAAGGGTATAATCTGGCAGGCGAAGAAGCCGGCAAAAATACCGGAAAATATATGACGGCGGACTTATCATCCCCTGAAATCACAGACGGAAAGGACTCTCTATGAAACTAATCATCACTGACATCGAAGATTTTCATCTTCCCGTAAAAGGCCCCCACAAAATTATAAAACCACAAACCGACATCCGTCATTGCATCGGATGCTTTGGCTGTTGGGTCAAAACGCCCGGCCAATGTGTGATTCATGACGGTTACGAAAACACCGGCATCGATATGAGTAAATGCACAGAACTGATTCTCATCAGCCGATGCTGTTACGGCTGCACGAGTCCTTTCGTTAAGACCGTACAGGACAGGGCGATTTCCTACATCCATCCTGACTTTCTTCTCCGAAAAGGTGAAATGCACCACAAACGCAGATACCAGAATGTCATTACGCTCTCTGCGCATTTTTATGGAGAAGACATTACCGATGCGGAAAAAGAAACCGCCCGCAATCTCATTTATGACAATGCGGACAATTATGACGCCCGGGTCGGGAAAATCTGCTTTTACCGCTCCGTCAAAGAACTGGAGGATATTGCCTTATGAAAATTGCCTTACTGAACGGAAGCCCCAAATACAAGAACAGCTCCAGCGAAATCCTTCTGGCAGATTTGAAAAGCTGCATTCTGGAAGCGGCAAAGACTGCGGAAGATGCCTGCCGTGAAACGGATATCCTCGAAATAACGCTGCATCATGACAATGTCCCTCCGGAAATCATACAAAAACTGGAAAGCGCCGACGCCTGGGTCTTTTCCTGTCCGCTTTATGTGGACGGCCTTCCGGGACATCTTCTTTCCTGTCTTCTTCAATTGGACAGCGTTCTGCGGAAAAAAGAACTGCCAAAGACCCGGAAAATTTTCATCTACGGCATCGTGAACTGCGGCTTTTATGAAGGAATCCAGGCAAAGACCGCTCTGGAAATCCTGAAAAACTGGTGCGCAAAGACCGGTCTTGTCTACGGAGGCGGCATCGGCGTCGGCGGGGGCGGAGGTCTTTCCATGATGAGCAGTCCCAAACCGGAAAAAGGCCCGAAAGCGCCGATTATCAAGAAACTCCGGGCAATGGCCGACCGGATGCTTCGCCAGGAAGCATCGGAAAATCATTATGTTTCCGTTGCCTTTCCACGTTTTCTATACAAAATGGCGGCGCAGATGGGATGGCGTCAGCAAATCAGGGCGAACGGCAAAAGGGCGAAGGATTTGTAATAAAATTTTTAAGCCTCCTGCGCAAAAGCAAGAGGCTTATCTGTTACGGGAAAATACCGTTTATGAAAATTCCTGTCTTTCCCGTCCATACACTTCTATCTGGCTCAGCGCCGGGAACGGCGACGGGTCATCGGCCTTTATCAGGCGGCTCAGCTTCACCCATCGTATTTTCTTCGGCTCAAATTCGAGCACATGCGCAAACCGGCTCTTTTCGAGTTCCCAGATAAGTTCCGACTGGTCGGAGAACGTCAGCGTGACCTGCTTCCACCAGTTATCATGCGGGAAATCGGAACGGGTATACAAAACAACCCTGTCCGCCTCCACTTCCCTTCCGAAGTCTACTGTCATTTCCGCATCATCCTGCATATTGATGCCCCAAGACTCATAGGGCCATTCCCCGTGCGAGCGGTTTTCGCATACGCCGTCAATCGCATTTCTCGCCGCAAACACCGATTCCCCACGGGTTTCCACATTGGCGCTGGCGTGCGGGAAACAGTTTGTATCTCCATGCTGGTCGCATACATTTAACGCCAGATTCCGGTACGCATGGATTTCATCCTCTCTCGCCACCCGTGCATACAGATAATGCCGGTTCCCGTAAAATACTTTTGGAGAATAACAGATTCGTTTTTCCCCAAACGGAATCTCATAGGAAACGTTATCCGTAACATAACAGAAGGCTGCTCCCATCGCGTCATCCACCTGTAAAAAGACGTAAATGTTCTTTTCTGAAATCTCCAGGACGATTCTGTCCCCTTCCTGATATTCCGCCGTGCATACGAGGCTCACATAGTCCTCTCCGCTGCTGACGCATATCGTTTTTCCGTTTTTATCAAATACCTTCAAAGCCAGTACCGCCATACTGTTCCCTCCTTATGAATTTTGGTTTCTTGAGCTTAGTGATTTCTTTCACAATTAACTATTGTAGTCAATTCCATTTTTCCCACATGTACCGGATAGCGGACAGCGGGAATCCTCGTCATCGGATGCAAAAGATTGGTATTCGGATCCGCTGAAATGATAATGCCCTCTCCTTCACCGCATGTCGTCTCTACGGCGCAGACGCTGTAATGGTTTTCGACTTTCGCCATTTTGCCGTCCTGAACCTGCTTTTCACCTTCCACATCGATTTCCACCGCAAAGCCGCAATCGTAGGCTTCGCATTCTCTGTCGCTTATAATCACATGTTTTCTGATGTGACCGTCCTTCGTCGGTATGATACGGGATTCCACCTGAATGCCCTCATAAGGAATCCAGCGGGAACAGACTTCCGTTTCCGATACGCGGAACTCCTCGCAAATCCGCCGCACATATACATAACCGTTGATATAAAAAGCGAGCATGGAATCCGGCGCCGTCTCATGCACTTCCCAGGCGGATTTCGCCACGCTGAAGGCAAACTGCGTATCATAAGCAAACTTTCCGTATTTGGACGGAATCTGTCCATGCCCCGCCGGACTGTACTTGCCGGGCACAAAAGCCGTCACATGGCCGTCATAACGGTGAATCAGCATATCCGCACAGGGCAGCGCTTTCTGTTCCTCCAGCTCAGGGAGCGGCTTTGCTTCCGCCGTCCAGAAAGGATGCTCGTCGGGCAGCATCAGTATCGCAAAGGTCTTTAACGCCCAGTACGGAGAACCCGGCCCGTTATAACGCTCTCCCATAATCAGATTAGGATAACCGTAGCCAATCGTCAGAATATCGTTTCCGTCGAAAATCGGCCGTTTCATCCAGTCACAGAAATGCCGCACAATCAGGCCCTTCATCACACCCACGTCAAAGGGCTCCACACCGGCCATCAGGCATGCGCTAAAAAAGCTTACCTGTGAAAAACGATAGGTAAGAGAACGGCCAAACGGCAGCGCCCTTCCTTTTTCATCGAACCAGTAAATGAACTGTTTCGCGAAAAGCGCGGCGCGCTCCTTATAAAGCCTGCACCGCTCCGGGTCTTCCGCTTCCATCACTTTTGCATAAAAGAGGCTGTAAAAGTGAATCGCAAAGGACACATAATAGTCTTTCTGGCCGGAATCGCCGTCCTGATACCAGCCGTCTCCAAGATAAAAAGACCCTGCCCCGTCCAGATATTTTTCCAGTTTCCCGGCGTCGTATTTTCTGCCGAGCTTCTTTAACGCGATATTGACGAGCACGGCGAACAGCACCCAGTTGCAGACGGGCAGCTCGTAATCGTTGATGCCATAAAGCCAGTCTGCCAGATTATCTTTTTCTTTCTCCGTCAAAGGCTCCCATATCTTATCCGGCGCAAGAATCAGCCCGTAAGCCATCGCCGCCATTTCCACAAACCGCTGGTCAAAGGCATGAAAGCCGCCCCAGTATTCGGCGTTCTCCGGGTTCGTGCCGGCAGTCAGCCCTTTCCGGTATATTTCTTCAAATTCGGCGTCACTTCCGCCGCCTGCCCAAAAAGGCACAAGTCCCCAAAGCACCCGTGAAAAAGCTTCCAGCCGAATCGTCCGCTGCTCATATGTGGTCGCGGTAACGCCGAGCGCAATACCGGCCTTTTCCTTCGTATAATAAGGCAGCAGCGGCCTGATGATTTCCATCAAAAGCGCCCTGAAATCCTCCTTGCCGTTCAGCCTTCCTTCCCAATCCGTTCTCATTCTCCTTCTCCCTTCTCATTTACAGCCATCAGATAATTGCGAAACGCATGATTCCAAGATAGTAGTTGTGCGAAACAGACAAACTCCGCCTCCTCAACAGCCCCTTCATCACCCCGGCAGAATTGCTTGTGGGCAATTCTGCCAGGCGAAGAAGATTTTCTCCTGAAAATCTTCTTCGCCTTCTACCAGTACAATTCCCAATCCTTCCGCAGCCTCGTCAGCGCTTCCATATAAAAATAATCCCCCCAGGAATTACACTCGTCCACGCCGTAATGATTACATGTATTATACGGCGAATGGTTTGAATATGTGCTGTGAAGCACGAGTCCGTTAGACTTTGCCGGGTCTTTTACCGCATAGCTGTCGTACAGGGATTTCATCATTTGTTTCGCATAATTCAGATAAATATCCGCTTCCTCCGGCTCCAGAGACTTCATCATCTCCAACATGCCGCATGCCGCAATCGAGGCAGAAGAAGAGTCCCGCGGCTGGTCATCGCCGTCCGTAAATTCCAAATCCCAGAAAGGAACCATATCTTTTGGCAAATGTTCCAGATAATACTGTGTTACCTGCCTGAATATATCAATGTATTCTTTCCGTTTCGTATACTTATAGGCAAGCGCGCATCCATATATTCCCCATGCCTGTCCCCTTGCCCACGCGGAACCGTCACGATATCCCTGACAGGTCGCTCCGTGGTCCGGTTCTCCGGTCTCCATATTGAAAAAGAATGTATGCCATGTGGAGAAATCTTCCCGAATCACATTTTTAATCGCCGTGTGGATATGTTTTTCCGCTATCTCACGGTACTTGTTATCGCCTGTTTCTTCCGACGCCCAGTACAGCAGAGGCAGATTCAGCAGGCAGTCGATGATGAGCCTGTAATTTTCCGGCGCATCCATCGGTCCCCATGCCTGAATGAACTCGCCTACGGGATGATATCTTGTAATCAGCTGGTCCGCCGCTTTGACGGCCGCCTCTTTTCCCTTTTCGTTTCCCGTCAGTTTGTAGGCCGCCACACAGGAAGGCGAATACAGAAAGCCCATATCATGGTGCTCGACCTCGATTTTGTTGTCAATTCTGTGTAAAAAGCTTTCTACCTGTACTTCCCCGGCCTGTTTCAACGCATCCGCTTCCGCCGGAACCTTTTCCTTCGCGTATTCATAAGCGAGCCAGATTTCTCCGGTCCAGAACCCCGTCGTCCAGTAGTTGTTTTCAATAGGCTGATAAAAACCATCCTCGCTGTACGCCTTCTGAAACTTCTCCGTAAATTCAGGCAGATTCCGCAACACCTGCTTTTCCGAAAAGGCAAGCGCTTCCTCCACTTCCGTCTCTGTAATTGCCGGCTTTTCCGTAAATAAAATTTTCATATACCCTCCGTTCCGCCGCACTTTGGCGGCCAATCATCTTACTTTTCCGATACATAGGAAGAATGCCCGCAAAACTGCGGGCAGACCAATTTTATATCCAAAATTCCTCTTTGAAACAAACAGTACCAAATGGCCGCCAGGACATTCTTTCAGGCGAGAAAGATTCGCCTTATCCTTTCAGCCCCGTAGAAGCCACACCTTCCACAAAGTATTTCTGCAGACACAAAAATACGATGATAACCGGTATCAGGGAAAGTACGGAGCCAGCCATAATCAGGCCGTACTCGGACGAATACTGTCCGATAAACATTTTCAATCCAAGCTGAATCGTTTTCTTGCTCTCGGTCTTTAAATAAATGAGTGGTCCGAGATAATCGTTCCATGTGCTGACAAAAGTAAAAATCGTCAGCGTGGAAAGCGCAGGCTTGGAAAGCGGCAGCATGATTTTTGCATAAATTTTATATTCGCTCATGCCGTCGATTCGCGCCGCCTCGCATAGCTCGCTCGGAATGCCTTCATAAAACTGTTTCATCATGAATACGCCGAATGCCGAAAACGCCTGAAGACAAATCATCGCAAGCAGTTTGTCATTTAATCCCATTGCCCGCATCATAATAAACTGCGGAACCATGTACACCTGCCAGGGCATCGCAATTGTTGCAATGTAGGCGAGGAACAGAGCATTTTTATGTTTAAATTCCAGTTTTGCAAAAGAATAAGCCGCAAAACTCGATGTCAAAAGCTGTAAAAAGGTAACGACAATCGTCAGAAATACCGTATTTTCTACAAACTTGAGCATCGGAATCTTTGTCCAAATCTTAATATAATTATCCCATTTGGGCACTTCCGGAATCCATACGAACGGATTCATCTGGAACACTTCCCTGTCCGACTTAATCGAAGCGGACAGCATCCACAAAAAGGGAATTACCATAACTATCGTTATTAAAATTAATATCGCATACAGCAATATTTTTCCAATCAAGGCATTTCTGCTTTTGGAACTGTATTTTTTTTCATTCATTTCGCTCATCCCGGCTCTCCTTTCTCCCACATTTATGCTTCCAGATTTTTCTCATATCTGAACTGAATCAACGTAACAACAAGCACAATCAGGAACAATACCATTGCAATTGCGCTGGAATATCCCAAATCCCAATAATTGAACGCATTCTGATAAATGTAGTATACAAGAACCGTCGCTGAAGTACTGAGTTTTCCGTCACCGCCTCCGGCGAGCATGACTGCAATATCATACACCTTGAAGCAGTTGATTGTCAGCATGACAACTACAAAAAAGGTGGTGGAGCGAAGCTGCGGCCACGTTATGTATCTGAATTTCTGCCATGTATTCGCGCCGTCCAGGCTGCCCGCTTCATACAGCTCCGCGGAAATTCCCTGTAATCCGGCCAGATAGATGACCATGTAATAACCCATGTATTTCCATACGCTGAATAATATCAGTGTAACAAGCACAAGATTTCCGCTGAACCATTTCGGCAGATTTTCCTGCGCCACGCCGAACACCGTCAGCAACAGATAATTCACCGGGCCTTTGGACGGATGAAAAATCATGCTCCATACAGCCGTAATCGCTACGAGCGATGCTACATAGGGGAAAAATGCCACGGTCCGGAAAAAGCCTCTCGCCCGTACCTTCTGATTCAGCACGATTGCAAGCGCCAGCGAAGCAATCATTGTAAGCGGTACGGTTCCGACAACATAAATAATGGTATTTTTCAACGCCGCCACGAAGAAAGTGTCCGAAGGCAGCTTTACGAAATTTTTCAGTCCGACAAACGTAATTGCGTTGCTGCCGTCCCATTCCATAAAGGCAAGCACAAACGCAAATACAATCGGAATCAGCGTGAATACGGCAAATCCGATGAAGTTTGGCGCAATAAAGGAATAAGCTACCAGGTCTCTTTTGGCTTCTCTGCTTATGAGCCTGTTATTCCTGAGCGCCGTTATTTTTCGCTGTTTTTTCTCTCTTTCCGCAATCAGTTTTCTTTTTTTCTTAATTTCCGTTTCTTCCCGAATCTTCTGCATTAAATCAGCCGATTCTTTTTCCAGCTTTTCTACCTGAGCTGCTTTTTTTTCATCCATATTAATAACCATACCTTTCCCTCTGTCTGCGGCATTTGCTGCCGAAAGGCACAATCTATGCCCCCGCCCATTCTCCCGGATATGCTGACGCGATACCCACAAGATTCTAGTTGGGGCTGGTTTTTACGCCAGCCCCAAATATCATCTTATAGATTTTCCAGACAGCTTTTACTGTCCCAGAACTTTTCCTACTTCCTCATTCATTTTCGCGATACCTTCGTCAATCGTCATTTCCTGATTCATAATAGATTTATGATAAGTATCAAGGATATCGTTGATTTCGGATACGTTCTCTGCATAAGGAACTTCCAGATAGAGATTGGAAACGCTCAGCGCTTCTTTGCTCTCCGCATCTGTCGGGAATCCTTCAAGGCTGGAGATAATGCCTGCAACTTCGTCGTTCATAAGCGCCGGGAAGTTACCGGTTTCAGCCATTACTTTTGCGCCTTCCGCTCCGGACACCCATTCAACAAACTTGAATGCTTCGTCTTTGTTATCGGATACGCTCGTTACGGAAAGACCTGTAATCGTACCGAGTGTGGAACCTGCTTCAACGCCTTCAGCATGAGGATATTTTACCATACCCCAGTTACCGCACAGGGACGCGTCATATTCGCCGCTCTGAATATTGGAAATCAGCGTGGAGATAAACCAGGAACCCATGTTCATCATTGCTACATCGCCGCCGGAGAATGCTGCGGAGTAGTGCAGGCCTTCTGCGCTCAGGTCAGCGTAGTTTCTACAAATCTGGTCGTTTTCTTCGTTCAGTACCATTTCATAATACGGTTTGAAGAAATCATATTCGCCATCCAGAATGGAGTGCTGTCCGTCCAGTACACCGAATAACTGCACCGCGCTTCTCCATGTATGATAATGTGTGCCATAAATCTGAGAACCGAAAGTCGGGTCGGCAACCTGTCTTGCCAGCGCGTCATATTCATCAAAAGTCATATCGTTTGTCGGATAAGCAACGCCCGCCGCATCAAAAATATCTTTGTTGTAGAAAACTACCCAGAAATCGTTTCTGAAAGGCAGTTCGTAAAGGCTTCCGTTCACGGTAATCTGCTTATCCACACCGCCGTACTGGCTTAAGTCAATGCCTGCCGCAGAAATATAACTGTCAAGCGGTTCCAGTGTATTCTTGGAAACGAGTGTTGCATATCCCGGAACGTCTTTGATGGTAACAACGTCAAAGTCAGAACCGCTTCCGGATAATTCCGTTGCAAGAACCGTCATGTAATCAGCGCTTCCCAAATCTACCATTTCCAGTGTTACGTTCGGATTTGCCGCTTCATAGGCATCTTTCAATGCCTGCCAGTAAGGAGTCGTGTCCTTATCCCAGATTGCCCATTTCAGGGTAACCGCTTCGCCCGTATCCGCGCTCGTGTCGGCCGCATTGTCCGCCGGAGCTTCTGTCTGAGCCGCTTCTGTCTGCGTTGTGTCAGCCGCCGCTTCTGTCTGTGTGTTGTCGGCCGCATTGTCCGCTGCCGGCTGCGTATCGCCGCCGTTGGAGCCACATCCTGCCAGAAGGCCTGTCAGCATCGCTGCCGTAAGCAATACACTTACTACTTTTTTCTTCATCTTTATTTCCTCCCTTTTTTAAAGTTTTGTGGATATCACTTAAGATGACTATGGGTTCAGTATACTGATTTCTTTGTATAATTTACATAGAATTTCTTTTCATTTCCTTCACAATTTATTCAATATATATTTCATATATATTCATCTTTTTATGCTTTTTACCCCAAAAATATATTTTCTTTGAAAAAGATGCACTATTTATTCCATTTTTTTCTCCCGCGCATATTTGCTTTTCCCCACTCCCCCGCTATGTTAAAATGAAATTAACGCGAAGCGGGAACGGAGACTCCTATGAGCAAATATAATCATCACAAAAAACTGCATCAATACTTCTGTACGATACGGGCCCGCATTTTACTATGTACGATTTCCCTGATTGCCATTATCTGCATTATCATTACTTACATCAGTTATTTTCTTGTCTCTGAAAATCTGAGGCAGAATCTGATTCAGACGTCGGAAACGAGGCTTTCCTTTCTGTGTGAATCCATCGACGCCAACGTAAGCAATGTGAATAACTTCGTCCGTTCCTGCCAAATCAGCACCAAAATCATTAACTTTGCCAAAGAAACGGAACCTTCCGGCAATCAGACCAAACGGGAAGCGCATGATTTCGTCATGGAAAATTATACGGCCAACGCGGCTCTGCCTTCTCAGCTCATCCGCATGGTTATTCTCGGCAAATCGAGGCCGGATATCGTCCAGGTCGTGGAACCTCCTTATTCTTCAATTACGGTTTCCGCTGAGGCAATACGCTCTCTGCCTTATTTTGAACTGCTTCTGAAACACATGGAAGAAGTTGAGGTCGGCATTCTGCCGGATGCTTTCTGTACCTCCAAAGAAATACCGATGATACCGCTTCTTCACCCAATCGAGCATCCCTACAAAGCGGAAGAAATCGGTTATATTTTCACCGAAATGTCTGTCTCCGTCATCACCGCCCCCATACAGAACTACCTTTCGGAACGGGACAGCCGCTTTTTCTTCTATATTAATGAAAATGCCTATCAGTTTCAGAACGGCACGCTCGTTCCTTTTCAAAATACTTCGGAAGTTATAGAAGATTTATCCGGTCTGGCATTGAATCCGAACACGCGTATTCAGACGATACGCATTTACGACGAACAGGAACGTGAGGAACTGCTGACTGTCATTACACGGCCGCTCAATACCAATGGCTGGTATATTGCCGAATGCGTTGATGAGTCACAGCTCACCGAAAGCGTATTCAGCGTTCTGTTCAGCATCGTGCTCATTACCGTTGCCGCCGCAAGCTGTATCGGCATTTTCCTGTCCTGGTTCCTTTCCCGTACCGTGAATCTGCCTGTCAAACAATTACAGGCCCGCATCAGGCGCATCGAAGACGGCGATTTTTCCAGGGATTTATCGACGGAATGGCCTCATGAACTGGGTGATATCGGAAAGACCATAAACGACCTTTCGGAAAATGTACTGCTTCTGATGGAACAGAGAATCGAAGATGAACGGCAGAAAAGAGAATATGAATACAAAATGCTGCAAAGCCAGATTAATCCGCATTTTTTGTATAATACGTTAAATTCCATCAAATGGATGGCCACCATACAAAACTCTCCGGGCATTGCCGAGATGACAACATCTCTTTCCCGCCTGCTCAAGGATATTTCCAAAGGCGCGACCAATCTTGTCACCATCCGGCACGAGCTTTCGCTTATCAACGACTACTTCATCATCCAGCAGTACCGCTACGGAGGCACGATTACATTGACTTCTTCGGTCGATGACGATGCGCTGCTCTCCTGCCGGATTTTGAAGTTCACCTTGCAGCCTCTCGTGGAAAATGCTATTTTTCACGGGATTGAGCCAAAAGGCACAGCCGGAAACATTACCATTCACATTTACCGGAATGAATCCGCGGACATCCGCATCGACGTGACCGACGACGGCGTCGGCATGGAGCCGGAACTGACCGCGCGTCTGCTCGATATGGAAGCGCCCGCTTCCTCTTCCTTTTTTAAGGAAATCGGCGTCAGCAACGTCCACAAACGCCTGCAGTATGAATTTGGAAACCAATACGGCCTTTCCATTCAAAGCGAAAAAGGAAAATTCACGACCATATCCATTTTATTGCCTTTCAGGGAGGAAGATACGAATGATAAAACTGATTATCGCCGATGATGAGCCCCTCGTACAGGCCGGCATCAAGTCCATGATAAACTGGGAAGACTACAATATCAGCATTGTCGGAACCGCGTCAAACGGCGCGGCCGCTTATGAACTGATTCGGGAACATTCTCCGGAAATCGTTATCACGGACATCAAAATGCCTGTTATGAGCGGTCTGGAACTGGCCAGAAAATGCCGGGAAGAAGGTCGTAAACTTCCTCTGTTCATTATACTGACCAGTTACGAGGAATTTAACTTCGTCAAAGAAGCCATTACCTATCAGGTCATGGACTATCTCATCAAGCTGGAGCTGACGCCGGAAATACTGCTTGAAACAGTCAAAAAGACAATCGAACGGATTCCGGAAGAACAGCCGCCGGAGGCAGCCGGACCGCCGCTGAATAACATTTACCTGATTCGAGAACAGTTCTACACCCGCCTGATTTTCAATCTGTTCGAATCAGAAGAACAGTTTGCCGCTCAGGCGCAAAACCTGAACATTGATTTTACCTGCAATGCCTTTACCGTCGGTTATGTGGAAATCAAAAGCGAAAAACTGACGCAAATGTCAAATCATAAGCAGCTGAATCTCTATACGAGCAGTCTGCAGATGGTAAGCGAACTGATTTCCAAATATATTCCCTGCCATGTGCTTTCTCTGGATACAAGACATTTCTGTGTCATTTTCTTTCTGAATGAAGAGACGGCTGCCGATTATAAAGTCCTTATCCGGAATACGCTGCGCCAGGTATCTGTCATGTTATTCAATTATTACAGTGTGAACATTCATGCCAGCATCGGCGCGCCCGTATCCGCCCCGCTGCAGATGGCTTCTTCCTATCAGGACGCAAGACAGACTTTTGCCCGGGTCAGCGAAGAAATGCCGATTCTCTTTCTGGAAGATATCGCGGCGGATGAACCGCTGAAAAATGTATTCAACATCTCTTTATTTAAGGAAGATATTCTGAAAGCCTATGCGGAGTTCGATGAAAAGGCTCTCTACGATACATTCACCGCTATCATAGAGCTGTTCGCCGGCCAGCCGGCGCACTATGTGCAGGCCTTAGATGCTGCAAGCAATATTTTATATCTTTCCCTGTCCCTGCTCGGCAGCGGCGAACAGCTCATATCGGATATTTTTCTGGAAAAAAATAACGGCTATCGTTCCCTGTATGAACTGACGAACACGGAACAGATTCTGGAATGGATGAAACTGCTGCGCGACGGCCTGTGCCGGAGCTTTGCGGAACACAATAAAAATTATAAGCACCACACGGTTACCAATGTCAAAAAATATATTAACGAACATATTGAAGAAAAGCTGACGCTGAACAAAGTTGCCAGAGAATTTAACATCAGCCCCAACTATTTAAGCGTTCTTTTCTCCAAAAACAACGATATCGGTTTTTCCGATTACATCAATCAGAGCAAGATTGAGGCCGCCAAAAAAATGATGAACGGCGGCGATTATAAGATTTACGAAATTTCCGACCGACTGGGATTTGAAAGCGCTTTTTACTTTAGTCGTGTATTTAAAAAAGTGACAGGTTTGTCCCCGAGAGACTACATGAATCAGAATCCGCAGCCATAAACACAGACAGACGTCCCGCGCTGCAATTTCAGTATCTCATAACAGATAATAGGCCATTCCGAACGTCCCGATACCGGAATTGCAGGCAATGGAAACGGATGTCCGCTGTATGATTACTTTTTCAAAAGGAACACAGCGCAGCACTTCGCGCCGAATCAGTTCCAGCTGTTCCACGCTGCATCCTGCGTGCGTAATATAGACGATATCCGTGCTGATTTTTCCTTTATGTCGTAAATGCCAGTGAATGAACCGTTTCCAGGCCCCTTCCATCCGGCCGCACCGCACCCCGCTCATACGCATTCTGCCCTGTTCCAGGGTCATTTCCGGATGCAGGCCGAATAACCTGCATACCCCCGCGGATATATCATTCAAATGCCCTCTCTGATGGAAAATTTCTGCGGACGGCAGCATATAATGGGAATCTATTTTCTTTTTGATTCGCTCCACCAGTCTGCATATTTCCGCGGCAGTATGCCCTTCCATCGCCAGTTTCCCCGCATACAGGACAATGAGCGCCTGACCGCCGGATATTTGTTCGGAATCAATGACTTTCACATGGTCAAATCCTTTTGCCGCGGTAACGGCGGTCTCATAACTTTTCCCCACATGGGCGGCCATCGAGATATGAATGACCTGTTCCGCCTGCGTCAGCGCATCCGCGTAAAAATCTTCATATTCGTTCACGGAAATATCATCCGAAACGGCATTGCTCGTTGTAGCCGTCATATACTGAATCAGATTATCCGAAGAAATCTCCAGAATATCGGCAAACCGTCCGCTCTCCGTTTTAATATACAGGTAAATCATACCGATGTCATACTGGTCTGTCAGCTTATTGGGAAGGTCGCTGACACAATCTGTCGTAATATATACCTTCCTTTTTTTATGCCCGGAAATGCGCTGGATTTCCTCGCCTTCCCCTTCCACCGTTTTCAGCAGACGGTATTCGATAATATCTTCCGGTAAAAATTTCAGAATCGCGTTTTCAAGCGCCATCCCCTGAATGGGCTTTTCCAGATAATCATCAAATCCATCCTCCATGCACTGGCTGCGGAACTCTGCCTTCGTATTCGCTGAAAGAACGATTACCGCGGAATCCCGGCACAGCCCGTTCTCCTGTCTTCGCAGCTGCCGCATCGTCTGAACACCGTCCATCTCCGGCATCATGTAATCCATCAGGATAACGTGATAAAATTTTCTCTTTGTCATTTCCAGACATTCCGCGCCGCTTCCCGCAATATCAATTTCTACTTTGGTCTCCTTCAGCAGCCCGCTTTCCACAAGCGCATTCATCGGATTATCGTCCACAAGCAGAACACGAGCTTCCGGCGCTTCAAAACTTCTCCGGTATTCATCCGTCTTTTCTCTGTTCCTCGACAAAAATTTCACATACCCGATAGGTGTCCTGTCCACGATTTTCTGCGGAAGAGACACCGTAAAAACAGAACCTTTCGTATAAATACTGTCAACGGTAATTTCACCGTTCATTAAATCCACAAGCTGTTTCGTGATGGAAAGCCCCAGGCCGCTGCCTTCTACTTTCCGGTTTTTCCAGGCATCCGCACGCAGAAAAGAATCATAAATATGTTCCAAATCTTCTTTTCGAATACCGATTCCGGTATCTGACACCGAAATTTTGAGCAGACCCTCTCCTTCCGCCGACGCATCCATGTGAACGGATAACGTAACGGAACCTTCCTCTGTGTATTTGGCCGCATTGGTCAGAATATTCAATACGACCTGATTGATTCTTTTCATATCGCCGAACAGAACTGCCGGAAGATTCTCGTCGATATCCATCAGAAATTCCAGTTTCTTTTCCTTCAGACGCACCTGTATCATATCAATCAGATTACCGAACAGCTCTACGGTCTGATATTCCATCGGAATGATTTCCATTTTTTTCATTTCCATCTGAGAAAGGTCCAGCACATCGTTGACGAGACTCAGAAGCATTTTGCTCGCGCTCCCGATATTCCGGGCATATTCCTTCGTCATCTCCTCGCCGCTTTCTCTGAGTATCATCTCATTCAGACCGATAATCGTATTAATCGGCGTTCGAATCTCATGACTCATGCTCGCGAAAAAACTGTTCTTGGATTCGCTGATTTCTTCCAGTTCCTTCTGCTGCCTCTGTGCAATTTCCCGCTCTATCTCGAAGATTCTCGTCTGAACTTTCAATATCAGGCCGCCCGCGAGCCCGACGGCAAGCATTGCAAAAATAGAGTCCGTATAAGCTGCCGCTCTGGAGTCCATCGGCACAATCAATTCCGGATGATAATATCCGAAAACATATGTAAAGATGTCCACGGCAAGCGATAAAATCAGGAAAAAGATAAGTTTTTTCCCGGAAAACATCAGAAAAATATAAAGCAGCCCAAGCGAAAACCAGACTACCGCGCCGCCTTCCAGCCCGCCGCTCAGAAAAAACATTGCCGGAAAAATAACCATAATAATGAGAATGCCGACTACGAATGCCGCAAAATCCAGCTTTCGGAATTTGAAAGTGGCGAGCAGCGCAATGCCGAGCACCGTCAGGAGAAGCGCCAACGGAAGGACGATGACTTTCATATCCATAATACTGATACATTCTATGATGCCCATAATTGCCAGCGTACTGCCGACAAGAATAATGACCCGGAAAATCCGTTCCCGCAGTTCATAGTCTCTTCGGTAGATTGCGTGGTATATTCTGTGAATCAACTCTTTCACGCTTCGCCGCCCCCTTCCTGTTTCAACGCTTCCCGAATGCCCTGTACGGCGTCCGCCGCCGACATATAATCGGACATTTCTATCTTTTTCATGACAGGTTCAAGCAATTCCGCCAGCGCCGTTCCATGATACTGAAAATCCTGTATTTCCGCCAGAATTTCCTGCATCTTCGTTCCGTCCAGCGCATACATGGCTTCCTCCAGCCTTTCCTGGTGCGCGTCAAAAGCTTCTTCGGAAAGCTCCGGAAGCGCGGCTTCTCTGTCTCTTTCCTCCGATGGACTTTTGAAACGCCCGTCCGCCTCTGCTGTGGCGTCTTCCGCTTCGCCCGTTTCTGCCCCGGCATCGATTTTCTTCACAAAAGGACTCGCTTCCAGCGCCTCCATCACATGGAGGTATTCCGCCAGCATATCGGCATGATTCTTCAACAGATACTCCACATCGCTTCTTTTTCCGGCAAGTTCCAGCGCCTTTGCCTTCGCCGCCAGCGGAAGCGCGCCGATGCTCTGCATCATGCTCTTTAGCGCATGCACTTTAATCGTATAATTTTTCCAGTCATGCCGTATAAACAGATTATCCAAAAGGTCCCGCATCTCATGCCGTTCTTCGTAATAAGCCGCCAGAATATTCAGGTATTCTTCTTTTCCGCCGCAGTAGAGCATCCCTTTTTCCACATCCAGGTCACCGATGACAAGTTCCGCCTTTTCCGTCAGACGCTTCTCTTTTGTCTCTCTTGTTTCCGATTTCGTCTGGTAAATCAGTTTTTCCGCAGGCAGGTTTCGTTTCAGCACACGCTCCAAAACCGATATTTCAATGGGCTTGGAAATAAAATCATCGAACCCTTCCTCCAGAAACATTTCCCGGTTGCCCGGCGCGGCATTGGCCGTCAGCGCGATAATGGGCAGCTTCCTGTAATAGTGGCCGACCTTTTCCCGCATGCGGCGCATCGTCTCAATGCCGTCCATTTCCGGCATCATATGGTCCATAAAGACAAAATCATAAGACATATTTTCAATCAGCTGCAAGGCTTCCTTTCCGCTGACCGCATATGACACCCTGATTTGATATTCCTTTAACAATCCTTCGACAACGCGGATATTCATCCGGTTATCATCCACCACAAGCACATGCGCCGCCGGCGCAATAAATTTTCCCGGCCTTATCATCTGCCTTCCGCCCTCGGAACCTGTACTTCCGTTTAATATGGAAACAATCGGAAGAATGTAAAAAGGCTTATAAAGCCGTATGATATTGGGATTCGTAATATATTTTTCTCTTTGCCGGTCGATAACCATAATAACATCCGCATGCTGCGCAAGCTCATCGAAATAGGCTTCGTCCTCCTGATATTCTTCAAGACTGATAAACACATGCGTATAGGCATTGTGCGCTCCCCGCCGCTTCATTTCCGCCAGATTGCGGCACACATGGCATTTTACCCGCAGCTGTTTTATCATGTTCACGATAATGCCGGAGTATTCATCCCGAATCGCCATCATATCGAACTGCTCCATATCAAAATATGCGGCAATATTCAGCTCTTCCCGGTTCTCAACCTGTCCTATCGGCTTATCGTCCAACACTTTCTGCGGTACGACAAAACGGAAAATACTGCCCTTCCCGATACGGCTCCGTACCGTAATCGTTCCTCCCATTTTCTGAACAAGTTCTCTGGAAATCGCAAGTCCGAGTCCGATACCGCCTTCCTGACGATTCCGCCTCGTATCAATCTGGCTGAAACTCTCGAATAATTTTTCCAGCCCTTCTTCCTCTATGCCGATACCGGTATCGCTGACAGATACGCAGAGATTAACGCCGTAGTTTTCTTTTCTCGCATAAATTCTGACGACAATGCCGCCCTCATTCGTGAATTTAATCGCATTGTCAATCAGATTCAGCATGACTCTGCGAATCTTCTTTTCGTCTCCGTAAAGGCCGCTCGGAATATTTGCATCACAATCTATGATAAGCTCTATCTGCCTGTCCGCTTTCCTTGCCATCGCGATATTGATAATATCGTTGATGGTGGAAGTAATATTGTACGCCTCTTCTTCCAGATTCATTTTTCCCTGCTGCAACTGGGAAAAATCCAATATATCGCTGACAAGCGCCATCAGCTCATGCCCCGCGTCCCGGATATCGTAAACTTCCTCGCGCATTTTCTCCAGGTCATGCTCCCGCAGCGCCATTTCGCTCATGCCGCAAATCGTATTGACGGGCGTCCGAATCTCATGACTGACATTCGCAAGAAAATCGTCCTTGCTCTGTTCCGCATCCATCAGCGCGTCGATAATTTTATAAATTTCTTCGTTCCTTTCATCCCGGTTCCGAAGCCAGGCATAAAGAATATACAGCACACAGCAAATATTTCCGAGCTGCGCAAACAGTCCCCTTATTTCTTCTGTCGGCATTCCCCTGAAAGTTCCCACAATAACGCCATGATAAAAAAGAATAAAGAGCAGCGAAACAAAGGAAATTCCCATAAGTTCCGAAACTCTGTAAAAAGACACGATGACCGTCACCGCCATAAAAGTAGGAATCACCGGTAAAAGCGATTCCATATTGGCGGCATAGACGATAACGGAAAGTTGTATCAGAATCGAGCCGATAACCGCTCTGACTCTGTAATTTCTGTATTTACTGAGAAAAAAGCTCCATCCGGCCGTCAGTTCCACCAGAAAAATACCCGGAATCCATGCCTCCCACCCGCGATGAAACGCGGCCGCACACAGACTCATCGTATAAATGCTGTACAGAATAATAACGACCCGTTCCCTTTTTCTCTGGCTCTGCCTGCTCTGCTCAAGAAATTCCACCCTTATCCCCCCGTTTTAACCTGCTTTTGTCCCGTATACTAATGAAGCTGCCTGTATATCTTCCGCAATATTCCGAAAATGCCCGGATTAAACTTTTTACCCGCATCCGCTTCCATCATCGTAAGCGTTTCTCCAATATGATAAGAATCCCGGTAAGTACGATTTTCCGTCATGGCACAATAAGCGCTTACTACGGAAACAATCTGCGCGGACAGCGGAATTTCCTCTCCGGCCTTTCCGCTCGGATAACCGCTTCCGTCCCAGTTTTCATGATGATACTGGACAATATCCAGCGACATCTGCAGAAAATCATTATAATCCCCTGTGTCCATAATGTCCTGAAGGATTCTTGCGCCAATCGTCACATGCGCTCTGATTTCCTCCATATCTTCCGGCGAAAGAGACTCCCTTTTCTGCAAAAGCTCCGTCGGAATCGCTACGTTTCCCAAATCGCACAACGGCGCCGCAAGCTCTATTGTATCGATATAGGCATCCGAAATCAGGTGACCGTATTCCGCCGATAACTGCATCGCCTCAGCCAGTATCCGGCAATTATAGCAGAGCCGCTCCATATGATTTTCATCATAACAGGCGTTTTCTCTCGCTACGCGAATCAGTGCGTAAAGCACATTCTTTTTTTCCAGTTCCAGCTGATGCAGCTGCGCCTCAACGGAAGACTGCAGCCTCCTGTTCATCTCAATCAGTTCCCGGTTGGCATCGTATAGTTTCAAATGCAGCTGCAGTCTTGCCTTTACGACCTTTGGAATAAAAGGCTTTGTAATATAATCTTCTCCGCCGAGGTCAAATCCCCTCACCACATCCGACGGGTCGTCGAATGCGGAAATAAAGATTATCGGAATATCTCTCGTTTCCGGATTTTCCTTTAACAGCTTGCAGACTTCGTAGCCGTCCATTTCCGGCATCGCCACATCCAGAATAATCAACTGCGGCTGCAGCCTGCCGACCATTTTAAGCGCCTGAGCGCCATTTTCCGTCAAGACAGGCTGACAGCCCATCTCCTGAATAATATCGCGCAAAACGAACCGGTTGCTGTCCACATCGTCCACCACCAGAATTTTTGCCGCCTCTTTACTTCCCGTTTCCTGTGCCATACACGCCTTCTCCCCGTTATCTATCTGGTCACAATTCCTCTGTCGGGCCGGGGTGCGCAGCGTCCGGTTCCTGAGGAGGCCCTTGAAAAAAGTCGGTACTTAGTGAAAAAGCTGTTTTACAACTTTTGAACTTAGTACCGCTACTATTTTTCACGGAGCGGGAGCGTGCCTCCGTGGGAACCGGACGCTGTGCACCCCGGCCCGGCAGAGGAATTGTGACCTGGATTCCTATTTGCAAAAAAGGCTGAACCCACTGATTCAGCCTTTTTATTTTATCATGTTCGAATTTGCATAAACTTTTTAGCCTTTGCGTACAAGATGACGCGGAAGGCCATTCACATATAACGGCTGTAATTCACCCATGATAAGCGGTCTCGCATACTTCTCATAGCCGTCATTCAGACCCTTGCAGTCCTCGGTAATCCATTCATCCGGAACTTTTCTTTCCACATTGGCAATCGCATGAATATCATATGCGCTCGTGCCGCACTGATACGGTTCTTCTCCGTTTCTGTCAAGCGTTATCATCATGCCGGTCTTGCCTTCTTCCGCAGCCATAACCGCGTCAAAACCAACCTGGAACGCTTCGTTGATATCCGTCAGGGATGCAAGATGCGTTGCCGCACGCTGCAGCGTGGAAAACTCAATCGCTCTGGTTTTCAA
>ERZ777305.398-NODE-398-length-72036-cov-12.971117_pt1 | contig 72036 bp, 66 predicted proteins | sample MGYA00374965_ERZ777305 | MGnify/ENA primary metagenome ERZ777305 (study PRJEB29328, sample SAMD00013331) | mouse gut metagenome | study: EMG produced TPA metagenomics assembly of the Metagenome analysis of fecal microbiota from mouse which was promoted...
CTTTGCGCGTCTTTATCCCTTCGGCTCAGTCTCATAGCCCGCCATGCTCCTTCGCTGAAGGGATAAATCCATCACAAATCTTCCGGCTCTGCGTCAACAAGCAGTTTTAAACAGCCTCTTAATGGTGTCATGTCCCGTTATGCCTGATGGGCCGGACGCAGAAGGTCGTTGACCGTCTTTACGGGGTTGAACGTCTCAGCCGGCACTTCGACGAATATTGTGTTCCAGTCGCTCATCGCGCCGTTCCACAGGCCGGGAAGCTCAAGAGCCTTTATTTCATGGCCTTCACGGCTCTTGGAGCTTATGAAGCCGGTGGATCTGTCCACATAGTCGGGAAGGTTGAACTTCTTGCCTTTGAAATCCTTTATTGAGCAGACGAGGTCTACCGGATTGAAATGCGTGGCGTCTTTCAGGAGCTTCTTCTCCTTTTTTGGGTCAAGCTGGGTGGATTCGAGAATCTGGGGCTGGACGCTGCCGTCGGCGGAATAGACCATGAAAGGGCCGCCTCCCGGTTCGCCTTCGTTTTGAACCATGCCGCATACGCGCATCGGCCGGTTCAGCTTCCGGATAAGGAACCGGGACTTGTCTTCCAGTGTCATTTCGGCTACTGCAGGATTCTCTACGCAGAGCACGTCTTTGAGGAACGCAAGCATCTCGTCTGCTTCCTCTTCTGAACGCAGCCCTTTCTCGAGCCTGCGGCAGTATTCGTCTGCTTTCTGCTTGGTGGCTACGAGTATGCCTCCGATTACCTTTTTATATAGGACAGTGGTGTCGCGGAGTGCGTCAGGCACCACATTGTCTATGTTCTTGATGAATATCACATCCGAGTCAAGGTCGTTGATGTTCTCGATGAGCGCGCCGTGTCCTCCCGGGCGGAAGAAGATTTCGCCGTTTTCACGGTAAGGCGTTCCGTCGGGGTTTGCAGCCACTGTGTCTGTCGATGGCTTCTGGACGCTGAGAGTGATGTCGTATTTCACTCCGGTCAGCATCTGCATCCAGCCCTTCAGCTCCTCGATGCGGGACTCGAACAACGGGATGTGGTCTTCGCTCACGGTGAAATGCACGCGCACGTTGCCGTGCTTGTCCACCGCGTATTGCGCGCCCTCGGCCAGATGTTCGGCCAACGCGCTTCGGCTGCCGCCGAGGCTCTTGTGGAACTCGAGCAGCCCTTTTGGGAGCTGTCCGTAGTTGAGTCCGCCTGACTCGATCAGTGCGGCCACGATGTCTTTGTAGCGCTTTTGGTCAAGGAGGGAATAGACGCTCTTCCCGTAGTTGTGCATGCATATCGAGTTGAGGTAGGGGAAGAATGCGAAATCGGCTATCCTGGCGAAGAACGCCTTCATGAAGTCATTGTCGGGCTTGTCCTTTTTCCCGTTTATGAATGAGAAGAGGTCTTTGAACATCCTGGATGCCGCGCCGCTTGCCGGGACGAGCTTCTGCACCGAGCCTCCTGCGGCAAGGAATTCTTCCCATATCGCGATGCTCCTTTCTGTCATTTCAGGCGAAGGGGATGTGATTCCGTGTCCGACTTTTGCCGGGGCTTCGATGTTCAGGTAAGGGAAACCGTCGCGTAGCATTTCGAGCTGTTCGACAAACTGGTCGGGTGTGATTCCTTTACGATTTAGGGTCTCGAGATCTGTCTGTAGAAATTCCATATTCTGAGGGGTAAGAATTATCTGAGGGGTAAGAATAATTTGATAATGGTCAAGGGAGCATCAGGAATCGAGGAGGGATGTCCCAGCTCCGTTCTTTGGTTTAAACAACAGTGACGGCAAGTTTTCTTGCTTATGTGGTCATTTTTCTTTCCGTTGCTCCATCTTGCGGCGGCAAGCGTCTATTTTCTTGCTGATTACTGGAATGCTTAGCTCCATGCGTCTGATGTCCTTACGCATTTTTGCGAGCGTCCATGTCTCTGCTATCATCTGTGCGTCGGAAGGCTGGAGGCGTTCGCTGCGGTTTCCGTATGCCACCGTTATGGAGCGCGACGGGTCTTTGGCGACAAACATACCTATGGAGTCGGCTTCCGGCCCGGAGAAGAGCACGGTGTTGAGGTTGCCGCTGCGGTAGTTCAGCCCTTGGTCATGCGGCACAGTGGCAGAGCCTGCCGTGCTTGTGCCGTCGCTTAGCGTGATGTGGGTGAACGAGCCGCCTGAAAGCACTGCGATGATTTCGAAATCTTCCGACTTTGCGATGCGTGCCGATATGCCGGTTCGCGTGAGAGGATAGCTTCCACGCCGTGAAGATAGGATGGTGTAGCCCTCTACCTCACGCGGATTATCGACGTAGGAGAACTTCCGCAGCATTTCGTCCACTCCGGTGTAGAGTGCGGTCAGGGAATCTTCCGTCAGTTTCTGGGTTTCTTGCAATGCCGCGACGCTGTCGGTGAGGCTTTCGAGCCACTGGTCGTATTTGTCGGCGTTGCGGCTGCGTTCCTGTCGTCGGGTGCATCCTGTAGACAAGACCGCCGATGCGGCAAGCACGTATATTATAGCTTTTTTGTTTGTCATATTGCAGAGGATTGTCTGGCAGCGTCATGATTCTGCCGTTTGGGTGTTTTTTATGTACGTGCGGCATCCTTCACGCCTTTCACTCCTTTGAGCTTTCTGATCAGCGAGTTTAGGCGTCCGGTGTCGGTTATGTTGATGGTCAGGTAGCCTTGGAATACGCCGTCATGTGAGTCGATGGCGATGTTCCGCAGTCCCATGCCGGGCTCTTTGGCTATGATGGAGGTGATGTTGGTCACTATGCCTATGTCGTCGTTCCCTATCACCTTGAGCGTTACGGGCAGTTGCGTGTCCGGCGAGCCGTTCCATTCCACATCGATTATCCTGTACGGATAACGCTTTCGTATATTTGTTGCGTTCGGGCAGTCCTTGTGGTGCACCTTTATGACGCCGTCTGAGCTGACGAATCCGAACACGTCGTCGCCGAAGATGGGAGAGCAGCATTTTGCGAGCTTGTATTTCAGCCCTTTCATCGTCTTGCCGTCGATTGTAAGGATTTCAGTTGAAGCGTCCTCTTCCTGAGTTTCCTTAAACCTGTATTCCTCTGCGGAGACTTTCACGGCCTCGTTTTCAGTGTCGGCCTCGGCTTCGTATATGGTGAGGAATTTGGCGGCATCCACCTCCTCGTCGGCGAGGGCGGCGAAAAAGTCGTTGTTGAACTTGTAGCCCATACGTTTTATGACACGCATGACTGCCGCCTCGTCAAGATCTGTCTTGCGGTTCTTGGCCCTTCGTTCGAGCAGTTCCTTGCCGAGTTCGGCCTTGTGGAGCTTCGCCTCGTTGAGGCTTTGGCGAATCTTGTTTTTGGCCTTGGAGGTGGCCACGAAGGAAAGCCAGTCGTGGCTGGGCGACTGGTTGGCAGACGTTACGATTTCCACCGTGTCTCCGTTGGCTATCCTGTGGTTGAGCTTGCGGTGGACCCCGTCGATGATTGCGCCTGTGCACCGGCAGCCCACGTTGCTGTGGATTGCGAAGGCGAAGTCGAGCACTGTGGCTCCCGGAGAAAGCCTAAGCAGGTCTCCTTTCGGGGTGAATGCGAACACCTCTTTGTCGTAAGTGTCGGGCCGGATGTCTTTCATCAGCTGCATCGGGCCGGATTCTGCAGTCTCGAGTATGTCGCGTATGTTGTTCATCCACTGGTCTGTGGAGTCTCCCTTCACGCCCTTGTACCTCCAATGTGCGGCGAGCCCTTTTTCGGCCACCAGATCCATCCTTTTGGTGCGGAACTGCACCTCGACCCATTTGGACTGAGGCCCCATGACCGTGGCATGCAGGCTTTCGTAGCCGTTGCTTTTGGGTATTGTGATCCAGTCCTTCATGCGGGCAGGGTTGGCGGTGTACATGTCGGCAAGTATGGAATATGCGAGCCAGCAGTCGCGTTTCTCGCGTTCGCGTGGAGTGTCGATGATTACCCGGATTGCGAACAGGTCATAGATATGCTGGAGGTCAACTTTCTGTTTGCGTATCTTTGCCCATATCGAAGAGATTGACTTTGTGCGTCCCTTTATCGAGAAACGCAGTCCGGCCTCAGTGAGCTTTTTCTTCACCGGGGCTATGAAATCGGCTATGTAGGCGTCGCGTGCACGCTTGGTCTCGTTGAGCTTGCGGGCTATCTGGGTGTATATCTCCCGGTTGGTGTATTTTAGCGCCAAGTCTTCAAGTTCGCTTTTGAGCTTGTACAGGCCGAGTCGGTGGGCGAGCTGTGCATACAGGTATTCAGCCTCGAAAGCCACGTCGCGAACCCATTGCGTGTCGGGATGGTGGTTGATGGCGCGCATAAGCACCACGTTGTGTACTATCATCGTGATTATCACGCGTATGTCGTCGGCAAGCGACAGAAGGAGGCCACGGTAGTTGTCGGCGTTGCGGACTCCGGTCTTTGCTCCGAAGCGCATCACCGATTGCATTCCTGCGATGATTCCGGCCACGTCGGCGCCCCATCGCTTCCTGATTCCGTCGGATTTCGCGGGGTCGAGGTGGCCTGCCGGAAACAGGAGGATGGCTACAAGTATGTCGTGGTCAGGCTCGACGCTTTCTGCGAAGAGGACTGCGGTGCGGAGGGTCAAAAGCGCAAAGGGAAGGCCGTGCCGGTCGCGGCACGGCAGGGTGCGTGATATTTCGCGCAGCAATGTGCTGATGCTTTCCTGTTCTTCTTCGGAAAGGCGTCCGGCCGAGATGGTTCTCAGAGATGAGGCGAGCCCTGCGAGTTCACGCAGTTCGGAGCGGGACAGCCGTGTGTCGGTGGACAAGAAGCCTATGCTGTTCGGTACGGTCTGGGATTCCATGTTTAGGATACGATTGTATGTGCAAAGTTAACTAAATTTCCGGTATTTCCGCATCCTGCCGAAGACTTTGGGACGGGACAGGTAAAAAATCGGCCATTAATTTGCCGGAATGGCACAAATTAACTAATTTTACACGTTAAAATCCTGAGACGGAAGAGAAATGAAAAAAGAAGAGACAATCAAGATGTATCAGGAAGCCTACCTGGCCGGGAGGAGCGATGAGGCGCGCACTGTGTTTCTTGCCAAGTCTGTGGCCAAGCAGTATTCCTGCATTATGGCATGGCGCCACCGGATGCGCCACAGCAACAAGACCACCGACGGCTCGGAGATCATAGACCATCTCCGGGTGGCCCGCAAACGCTTGGGTACCGCTACTGAAATCAATGAGCAGGAACTGCGCACTATCGACTCGGAGCTTGCTGCGCTGCGCGACGGCGTGGAGGTGTTCCGTGCCAACCGCAAGGCTCGTGAAATCGAGGAACTCGAACAGCAGCAGGCGGCCATCCTTGAGCGTCTCCGCCGGCTGAAACAGGACTGAGCCGCCTTAGAGTGTGTTTGGAGTTTTTCTTCAGTATTTACCATGAATACACCCTAAAGACCCATAAAGGCACACTGCGGCATTTAAAAATGAATTTAATTAAAAAACAACGACAATGACACTTGTAGAACGTTTTTTTGACTATATCAGCTACGATACCCAGAGCGACGAGGAAACCAACATGACCCCGTCCACTCCGGGACAGATGGTGTTTGTAAAGCACTTGAAAGAGGAACTTGAAAAGATGGGGCTTGAGGAGATTACACTCGACGACAACGGTTATCTTATGGCCTCGCTCCCTTCAAATACAGACAAGACAGTCCCCACGGTCGGCTTCATAGCCCATATGGACACGGCTCCTGACATGAGCGGCAAGCATGTGAATCCCCGCATCGTGACGGATTACGACGGCAATGACATAGTTCTCAATCAGGAGCAGGGCATAGTCCTCAGTCCGGCGGATTTCCCTGAACTCAAGGACTACATCGGTCAGGATTTGATTGTTACTGACGGGACTACGCTTCTCGGTGCGGACGACAAGGCCGGCATTGCGGAAATCGTAACTGCCGTGGCATACCTGCAGGCTCATCCTGAAATCAAGCACGGAAAAATACGCATTGCGTTCAATCCGGACGAGGAGATAGGAAAAGGCGCGCACAAATTCGACGTGGAGCGTTTCGGGTGCGAGTTTGCCTATACGATGGACGGCGGTGAAATCGGTGAGCTTGAGTATGAGAACTTCAATGCCGCATACGCAAAGGTTACAATCAAGGGGCGCAACGTGCATCCCGGCTCGGCAAAGCACAAGATGGTGAATTCTATCCGCGTAGCGGCCAACTTCATAGAGATGCTGCCTCGTTGGGAGACTCCTGAACACACCGAGGGCTATGAGGGTTTCTACCATCTGGTCGGAATCCAGGGAAGCGTGGAGCAGACCGTGCTTACATACATCATACGGGACCATGACCGCAACCGCTTCGAGAGCCGCAAAAAGGAGATAGAGCATCTTGTGCGCAAGACAAATACGGAGTATCCGGGTTCGACTTCTGTGGAGATGGGCGACCAGTACTATAACATGCGCGAGAAGATAGAGCCTGTGATGCACATCATCAACTATGCAGAGGAGGCTATGCGTATGGCCGGGGTGAAACCCAAGGTGCAGCCCATACGCGGCGGCACTGACGGCGCACAGCTTTCGTTCAAAGGCCTGCCTTGCCCCAACATCTTCGCCGGAGGTCTCAACTTCCACGGACGCTATGAGTTCGTGCCTGTTCCTTCGATGGAGAAGGCCTCGGAGGTGATTGTGAACATCTGCAAGATTGTTGCTGAAAGATAAATCCCTCCATTGGAAAAGACTCTTATAGTGATAACGGGGCCGACTGCTTCTGGCAAGTCGGCCCTTGCTCTTTCATTGGCCAAGAGGCTTGGAACGGAGATTGTTTCTGCGGATTCGCGCCAGATTTACCGAGGAATCCCTATAGCCACGGCTGCTCCTACGGCAGAGGAGATGGAGTGTGTGCCGCATCATCTTGTGGCCACGCTTCCTTTGGAAGCCTATTACAGTGCCTCGCAGTTCCGCGACGATGCAATGCGCATCATATCGGGAATCATGGACCGTAGCGATTATGCGGTTGTCTGCGGCGGATCGATGATGTATGTTGATGCGCTTTGCAACGGCATCGACGAGCTTCCGACAGTCCCGAAGGCAATCCGTGAAGGCCTTGCCGACGAGCATTCCCGCAAAGGCGACGGATGGCTTGTGGATGAACTGCGAAGGCTGGATTCCGAATATGCGGAAAAGGTTGACCTGAAGAACATAAAGCGTGTCTTTCATGCCGTAGAGGTTTCGTTGGCCGCAGGAGTGCCTTACAGTTCACTGCTTACCGGCTGCAATCGCAAGTGCGCGTCCGGTTTGCCTTGGAAAGTGGTGAAGCTGGGCATTCGCATGCCTCGCGAACTCCTTTTCGGCCGCATCAACCGACGAGTGGACGCAATGGTGGAGAAGGGGCTTGTGGCGGAGATACGCCGTGTGGCGCATCTCCGCCATTTGAATTCGCTTAATACGGTTGGCGTCAAGGAGATGTTGCGTCATATAGATGGCGAATGGGATTTGGCCACGGCTGCGGCCCGGCTTGCGAAGAACACGAGGGTCTATGCCAAGAAGCAGATGACGTGGCTTCAACGCGACGGGTCTGTCTGTTGGATTGATTCGCCGACGGCCGAAGTCCAGCTTGAGAAGGCCATATGCATCATAAAAGAACAATGCCGCTGAATTTCAGCGGCATTGTTCTTTTTTCGTATTTGTCTGACGGCATATGCAGGCCAGACTGCTTGCCGGGCGCTTTGGAAAGGCTTATGCCTCTTCTGCGGTTTTCTTTACAGTGCGGCGCGTACGCATGGTCTTTGCCGGTTTTGCATTCTCCTCCTCAGGCTGTTCAACGCCGGCCAGAAGTCCGTCAATCATGATTCGTCCGCAGTATTCGCAGACGATTATTTTCTTGTGCATCTTTATTTCGAGGCGACGCTGCGGCGGGATGCGGTTGAAGCAACCTCCGCATGCTCCGCGCTGCACAGTTACGATTCCGAGACCGTTGTGGGCATTCTTGCGGATTCGCTTGAAAGCGGCGAGGGTGTAGGAGTCAATCAGCGGCTCGAGTGCCTTTGCCTGTTCGCGGATGTTCTCCTCTTCCTGGCGCGTCTCGGAGACGATTTCTTCAAGTTCGCGTCGCTTGTCTTCCAGGATATGCTCATTGTCGGCAAGTTCCTCCTTTGCAGCGGCGATGTCGGCCTTTTTCTGTTCCTGCTTGAGTCCCGCGTCGCGGATGTTCTTCTCAGCGAGTTCTATCTCAAGGCTTTCGAACTCTTTCTCTTTTTCGAGGAAAGCGTATTCGCGGTTGTTGCGCACGTTGCTTATCTGCTCGTCATATTTCTGTATCTTGACCTTACGGTCGGCTATTTCTCCGTTCTTCTGGTTGACGAAAGCCTTCAGTTCGGCGATTTCCTCCTTAAGGTTCTGTATGCGTGTCTGGAAACGGACTATTTCGTCCTCAAGGTCTTTCACTTCGTGGGGAAGTTCGCCGCGGAGGGTCTTTATCCGGTCTATCTCCGAAAGGAGTGTCTGATATTGGAAAAGCGCCTTCAGGCGTTCTTCGACGCTGCGTTCTTTTTCTGTTTTTTTGTCGGTTGTTGCCATATGGTTGGTTTTTGTTTTTTCTTTAAACTTGTTTTATCGCGTGTGAAGCCGATGTGGTTTAATCCCTCGCCGCTTTATAAGTAGCTTACAGGGTTGCGGTCTGTCTGGGCAAACAGGGTCTGGCATTCAGGATAGCGTGCGCGTATTATCCGCGAAAGTATCCTGCGGGAACACAGTTCGCTTTCGTAATGCCCGATGTCGGCTATCAGCATACGGTCTCCGTGGTCGGTGAAGTCGTGGTACTTCACGTCGCCGGTTACAATGACGTCTGCACCGAGAGCCATGGCATTCGTTATGAACGATGCTCCGGCACCGCCGCATACCGCCACACGCCTGATGACAAGTTGCGGAGAGCGGGCGGAATAGCGCAGGCATTTGACATCGAACCTGTCTTTGAGCTTTCTGAGGAACTCCATGGCGGGAATCGGGTCTATGTCGCCCACGATTCCGAGACCTTCTTCCGGAGAGCCGCTTCGCGGTTCGAGCGGGGAGAGGCTTTTCAACCCCAGGATGTGGGCCATCTCGTAGCTCACGCCTTCACGTGCCGAGTCGAGGTTGGTGTGGGCGGAATATATCGATATTCCGAGCCTCAATGCCTCTATGACGATACGTTGTGCCGGGGTGGCTCCGGTGATTTCCTTGAGTCCCTTGAAAAGGAGAGGATGGTGGGAGACTATGAGGTTGCATTTGCGCTCCTCGGCTTCACGCACTATGTCTTCGGTAACGTCGAGACACAGAAGGATGCCGCTCACTGTCGCATCGGGATTCCCGACCTGCAGACCTGCATTGTCGTATGATTCCTGGAGAGACTTTGGCGCGAAATCCTCGATGGCGGCAGCGATGTCTCTTACTGTCAATGCTTGGCTCATTGATAGTTCCGTATTCGTTTTTTTTACTCTTTGGGAAGCTCTATGCGGAGGCAGAGCTCGTCGAGCTGGGTTTGGTCGATGGTTGACGGGGATTCGTTCATGACATCGCGTCCGGAGTTGTTTTTGGGGAACGCTATCACGTCGCGGATTGTGTCGAGTCCGGCAAGGATCGATACGAACCGGTCGAATCCGAGGGCGAGACCTCCGTGTGGGGGCGCACCGAACTTGAACGCGTTCATAAGGAAGCCGAACTGTTCCTGCGCGCGTTCCGGAGTGAAGCCGAGAAGCTCGAACATGGTGTCCTGAAGCTCTGCGTCGTGGATTCGGATGGAACCGCCTCCAAGCTCATTGCCGTTGACCACTATGTCGTAGGCCGTGGCGCGCACCTTGCCGGTGTCGGAATGCAGGAGCGGTATGTCCTCCGGATTTGGCGAGGTGAAAGGATGGTGCATGGCGTAGTAACGCTGTGTTTCCTCGTCCCACTCGAATAGTGGGAAGTCGATTACCCAGAGGGGCGCGAACACGTTTTTGTCGCGAAGCCCGAGACGGTTTCCCATCTCAAGACGGAGTTCGCAAAGCTGTTTGCGTGTCTTCATGGCGTCGCCGCTCATGACGAGCATAAGGTCGCCGCACTCAGCCTCCATCTTTTCTGCCCATTGCCTGAGCTGGTCTTCGGTGAAGAACTTGCCTACGGAGCTCTTGATGCTGCCGTCGGCCTCGATTTTAACCCAAACAAGTCCTTTTGCACCGATTTGCGGACGTTTCACGAAATCGGTGAGCTGGTCTATCTGTTTGCGGGTGTATGCGGCACATCCTTTGGCCACGATGCCTACGGTGATTTCCGCATCGTCCATCACGGAGAAGCCTTTACCTTTCACAAGGTCGGTGATTTCCACGAACGGCATGCCAAAGCGGATGTCGGGCTTGTCGCTTCCGTATAGTCGCATGGCGTCGTGCCAGGTCATACGCGGGAACGGATCGGCAAAGTCGATTTCCTTTACGTATTTGAAAATGTGCTTCACGAGACCTTCAAACATATCTATGACGTCTTCCTGCTCCACGAAGCTCATCTCGCAGTCTATCTGCGTGAACTCCGGCTGGCGGTCGGCGCGCAGGTCTTCATCTCGGAAGCATTTTGCAATCTGGAAATAACGGTCGTATCCGCTCACCATAAGCAGCTGCTTGAAAAGCTGCGGGCTTTGAGGCAAAGCATAGAACTCCCCGGGATTCATGCGCGAAGGAACCACGAAGTCGCGTGCCCCTTCAGGCGTGGATTTCACGAGAATCGGGGTCTCGATTTCCAGGAATCCCTTTGAGTCGAGGTAGCGGCGTATCTCGAAAGCCATACGGTGGCGCAGTTCAAGGTTTTTGCGCACGCAGGGACGACGGAGGTCGAGGTAGCGGTATTTCATACGGAGGTCGTCGCCGCCGTCGGTGTTGTCTTCGATGGTGAACGGAGGGATGTCGCTTCGGTTGAGCGTCTTCAGTCCGTCGGCGATGATTTCGATTTCACCTGTGGGTATGTTTTTGTTCTTGCTGGTGCGCTCGGTAACCTTTCCGGTAACCTGCACCACGAACTCGCGGCCCAACGCATTGGCTGCCTCACATAGTTCAGGGTTGATTTCCTGATTGAAGACTATCTGTGTGATTCCGTATCGGTCGCGGAGGTCAATGAATGTCATTCCGCCCATCTTGCGGCTTCTCTGCACCCATCCGGCGAGCTTTACGCTCTGTCCTTCGTCTGTGAGTCTCAGCTCACCGCAGGTTTTGTCTCTGTACATGTGGTATGTCTTTTTTCGTTTTGCCAGTCCGTTTCAGATTGGTATGGGAAAGGCTTGGCAACGAATTTGTTATATGTAAAAATACAACAACCCCATCCGTTCACACGCCGCTTCTCCCGGAAAATGTCGACAGGATAGGCTGGCGTTTTTACAGACAGAGTCCAATTAACGATGCAAAGTTACGAAAAATACTCGGATTACGCACTTTCATACGCCCGGTTTTTGTGTATGACGGCAGATTTGTTTAATTTTGCGGGGATATGAGGGCGGACTATGCTTATATGAAACGGACTTTCGACTGGGCCAACCGGGAGATTTTCGGGGGAGGGCTTCCGGAGGTGGAACTGCGCCTTGGGTCGGCCGGGCGTGTCTTCGGCATGTTTCGCCATCCGAGGGCGGATGCGAAGGGTGATTTCAGTCGGTGTTCCATAACGCTGAGCACACGGTTTGACGTTCCGGAAGAAGAGGTTACGGACACGCTGATACATGAGATGATACATCTTTTCATATATGCGGAAGGAATCGCAGACGACGGCCCTCACGGGCGCTGGTTCCGCCATCATATGATGAAAATAAACCGGGAGCATGGGCGGCATATCACCGTTTCTGGCCGCTGCACCGACAAGATGCTTGAGTCTGACTCACGACGCAAGCACCGTTTTTTCTGCCTGAGCCGCCATCGAAACGGCAACACCTACATCACCGTCTGCGCTCAGTCATGCATATTCAAGATTCACGGACTTATGTCGGGATGGCCAGTGGTGGAGGGGTTTGAATGGTTTGTCAGCACGGATCCGTGGTTCAGCCGCTACCCGGCGTCGCGCACCCCGAAGCTATACAGGATTGCTCAGGAAGATATGGAGAAGCATGTTGCCGCCGCGACGAAACTGGTATGCGACGGCAAGAAGATAAAAGTGAAGAAATGAAAGAAGATGGAGAAGCAGACCATGTCTTGACTAATTCACACTCTTAGAAGAAGTATCCGTAAACCCAGCCTGAGAGGGTTGCCATGACGATTACCAGAGCGACATAAACCACAGTCTTTTTCGTCCCTATCACACTGCGTATTACAAGCATATTCGGCAGTGACAGCGATGGGCCTGCAAGCAACAGAGCAAGAGCCGGGCCTTTGCCCATGCCGGAAGCGAGCAATCCCTGAATGACCGGCACTTCGGTGAGAGTGGCGAAATACATGAATGCTCCGGTAAAGCTCGCGAAGAAATTGGATAGCAATGAATTTCCGCCTACAGTCCATTCCACCCAACTGTTGGGAATGATACCGGGCAATTCAATGTCGTCATGTGTGGAGCCGAGCAGGAACCCCGCTGTCAATACTCCTACTGCAAGCAACGGCAGTATCAGTTTGGCGAATCCCCATGAAGACAACGCCCAATCCCTGTTTTCATCATCATTTTTGTCGCATAGCAATATGATGGCAAGCACAGCGACAGAAACAATCATAGGCACAAGTGGAGCCAGTTTTGCGTCGGGAATGAAAAAATTTGCGGCAAAAGCCGAAACTGCGACCGCGATTGCTCCGAGGATAATCCATCGGGCTTTCAGATGTAGGATTTTCACAAGCATCACGCACAGACCTATTGCAAGAGCCGATGTTATCCACCATTTAGCCCCGTAGATTGCAGCCCAGACTCCACGGTCTATTGCCGCAGGTGCGCCCCAGTTGGCAAACACGAGGATTGCCACGAGTGTAAAGAAGAACGCGGCAGTCTGCCAAAGCGGGCGTTTCTCTGGTGGTGGTACTATATTCATCTGTGCTGCCTCTTTATCCCGTTCCTCTCTACGGAAAACGGACGACATCACAAGACCGATAACCACAGCAAACGAAACGGCACCGATTACTCGGGCAAGTCCCATCTCCAGTCCGAGGATACGGGCTGTGAGAATTATTGAAAGTATGCTGATGGCGGGGACCGGAATACAGAAACGCTATTGCCGGCCCAAGACCTGCTCCGCGCTTGTATATACTTGTGAACAACGGGAGAATAGTGCATGAACACACTGCAAGGATGCCTCCGGATACTGAAGCCACGGTATATGACACCCATTTCTTTGCGTTTGCACCGAAGTATTTCAGCACAGCGCCTTGACTTACGAACACCGCAATCACACCGGCGATGAAGAATGCCGGAAGAAGGCAAAGCACTATATGCTCACGGGCATACCATCTGGCAAGGTCAAGAATGGAGTGTATGGCCGTCAACAGCGTTTCACTGTTGACAGGCATGAAGAACGCTGCCGAAAATATGACGACAGTCCATATCAGAAATTTGATGTCTTTTCTTGTGCCCATAACTGTTTCCCATTGTTTGAGATTCAGATGCCGAGTGCCTTTTTCACTTCATCTGCCGTAGGAACGTGTCCTTTGATTCTGACGGTACCGTCAATGACCACGGCAGGCGTCGTTATGATGTTGTAACTCATTATCTCAGTTATGTCCTCGATTTTGGAGAGACTGACAGTAAGGTTGGCTTCAGTAATGACTCGTTCGACAACCTTGTATGTCTCCTTGCATTTTGAACAGCCGGGGCCGAGGACAATCACCTCGTTTGCTTTTGCGTTGGGCGAGTTGGAAGATGTCGGGGTGCATTCGCATGACTTGGCCGGCCTCACCGACTCCTCCTCGATTAAGTTGCTGTTGCAGCAGTTTTTCTTTTTGGCGGCAAAGAGCGTAGACCAAAAGCCTTTCTTAGTTTCTTTATTGTTGTCCATTTCTTGTTTTTACATTTTATTGAACTACTTAGATATACATGATGATGCAGTAGTAGATGCCGACTGTTATGAAAATGACACCTACAATAATGTTGGTCCATTTCTGGATTGTGCGCATTTTTCCGTAGAATTTGCCGACTTTTTCAACGCTGAATGCGAGTATCCACGCTACTGCAAGCACAGGGAGGGAGGTGGCGACTGCGAACAGAATAGGCATGAGCCAGCCTGCGCTTGCTGTTACCGACATCGGTATGAGCATGCCGAAATAGAATGCTCCGCTTGTGGGGCAGAAAGCCATTGCGAAGATCACTCCGAGCATCAGGACTCCCCAGCCCCCTTTTCGGGCAAGTCCTTCTCCATTCCCGTCAAATCCGAATTGCGGCAGGTTGAGTTTATTGCCGAGCAGCATGAAAAGCCCGATGACCAGCAGAAGCGGTCCGAGCAGCAGTTCTCCCCATCTCCCTATTGCTTTTTGTATGCCGAACACACTTGCCCCCTCTTTCAGAACAGAGATCAGTATAATGCCGAGGACTGTGTAGGCTATTACACGTCCAAAGGTGTAAAGGACACCGTTAAGGAAGACGCGTTTACGATTCTCTATATCCTTGCTGATAAAACCTATCGCGGCTATATTGGTAGCCAGCGGACACGGAGAAATGGCTGTCAGCAATCCGAGAAGGAAAGCTGTCAGAGCAGGAGTCGAGCTGTTGTCGAGCAATGTCTGTATCCAGTCCATTACTTTAGATATTCATTGATTTTCCGCTGAAGTATTGACTGAATCTTTGCCTTGTTTTTGACGGCATAGCGGAAGCCGTCATCTGTCAGATCGGCAGATTTTTCCTTTTTGCCCTGTTTGCGGACAACCACAAGCGAAGACCATGCGATTTCATACTTATCGCCCAACTTCTCACCTTCTTTGGAAGAAAGGTAGATTTCGCGGAATTTCACACGTCCGGACTTCAATTCTTTGGCGAATTCTGCATTCACAAGTTCTTTTGCAGCTTTCTGTAGAGCCACACAGGTCCTGCAGCGTTGTGGCCCGTGGAAATACAGTACTTCCACAATTGGAGTTGCTGACGTGGCAATGGCCTTTTTGGCCTGCGCATAGCCGAACGCAAATGGGAGTGCCACCAGTACTGCCATCAAAAAATACTTCAAATGTCTCATTGTTCTATAATTTAATGTTATATGATAATTTTGCTTCAATGGCCCAACTGTTCCCCATCTGCATAGCCTCCATTTTCCGCCATACCGGGATGTCGGTTGAATGTTTGACAAAGCAATGAGCCGTTTATACATTGAACGTATTTTGCCGAATTGCGAACAATTGGCGGTAAAAAACAGCGCTTACTGGCAGCAGCTGTTCTTTTTGGAGGGGCAGCAGCCATCAAGCATCTGTGAAAAAAGCCGCTTGGCAAGTTCCCAGTTTTCTGGATTGATGCAGTATTTCACTTTGGGAGGTTCAATGGTGCCTTGTATAAGGCCTGCCTCTTTGAGTTCGCTCAGATGTTGAGACACAGTAGCTTTCGCAATCGGCAACACTTCATGTATGTCTCCGAAAAAACATTCGTTTCTTTGAGCGAGAAAGATCAGGATTGCTATGCGAGTGGGATGCCCCATCGCTTTTGCAAACCTCGCAAGCCGCTCTTGCTCAGGTGTTATTTCCAATTTTGCCATATCGTTTCTTGTTTGCTGTTCGCAAAATTACAAACAATTGTTGGCATGGCCAAATTTTTGAAGAAAAATTCCAGACGCTCTCTAAGTGGAATGCGGCGGAAAAGCGTTAACTTTGCAGGATGTTTACAATATGGATGTATAGTTAATGCTTATGAAAACGAGAAATACAAGATGTGTCATGAATAAAACGGCATTGGCCTTGGTGGCCATGCTTATGGCCTTTTTGCCGGTGGTGGCCAAAGCCGGCACCCCGGAGGATAAGGATTCGGATGCATATATAAAGAAGGTGCTTTTCATCGGCGACTCAATGACCGGATGGATGGCAGAGCGGTTCAATGCCTATGGCCGCGCCAACGGCTTTGAGGTTGCCACTGTGGTGTGGGACGGCAGCACTATCCGCAAATGGGCGGATTCGCCGCGTCTTTCTTCGCTTATACGCCAACAGGATCCTGATGCGGTATTCGTGTCGCTCGGAATGAACGAGCTTCTTGAGAAGAACCCAAGGACACGTCTTGAGTCTTCGATGACTAAGCTGAAGAAAGCTTTCGGCGATGTGCCGGCGTTGTGGATAGGGCCGCCGTCGTGGCCCGGAAAACCCGGTGGCGACGCACTCAATGAATTCATTGCCGAGGAGATGGGCGAGGGACATTTTTTCCTCAGTTCGGAACTTGACCTGCAACGCCAGAGTTCACGCAATCCGCATCCGTCGCGTGCCGGAATCATCAAATGGATTGACGAGGTGGCGGACTGGATTCCTGTGCACACACATCTCAGGTTCAAGAGCCTTGACAACCCGGGAGCTTCGGAAATGAGCCGGGGGGCAACGTTCGTCTACAAGCGGATGAAGGAAACCTTATGACATATTTATGTGTTCTGACAAAAAAGGATAATCATTATGGAAATAAAAGAACTGGAAGTCAAGAACTATCCCGACTTTCTGACGCTTTACAATCAGGCGTTTCCAGTCGACCAACGTCGTTCATACGAAGACGAGCAGCATTTTGCCCGCTTCATAAAGGAGAAGGGAGGCAAGTTCCACGCTTTGGCGGCAGAGGACGGAGATCTCTTTCTCGGCTTCCTGAGCTATTGGACTTTCCAGGGATATGTCTACATAGAGCATTTTGCTGTCAATGTAGAACATAGGGGAAAGAACATAGGCACCAAGATGCTTCAGCATGTGGTAAAGCATATAAACCCCAATGTGCTTCTTGAGGTTGAGCCTCCGACCGACAAGGAGTCGGAAGACCGCATACGCTTCTATGAGCGCAACGGATTCCGCAAGCGTGAGGAGATAGACTATATGCAGCCTCCGTATTCGCCTGAGAAAGCTCCTGTGAGGCTCCTCCTTATGACTCATGGCGAAGTGAAAATCACCGGCAAGGACGATATGCGCGATATGCTCCGGGATGTCTATAACGTCAATTACGGAGGCTGAGGGAGCGCAGGCACATATATGGCTTACTGAAAGAGAAACGTGGATGCACCGGCAATCGGATGCATCCACGTTCATCATAATGCCTGGGGTCAGTCCACGATTCCGGACGGGGCCCAGTGGGTGCTTTGCAGCTCGTCGCTCTGCCTGAGTTTCTTGCCGTAGGAGAAGGAATAGCTTACCTGAAGGCTGAAACAACGGTGGTAGCTTGATGAATACTCGGAAGAAGTCGACGAATAATTGGGAACGACGGTGCGTATGCCGGTGGCTTTCCAGTCGGAGCGCAGGAAATCGGAGGCATAGAGGGTGATGTTCAGCCCTTTGTGGTTCCATCCGGCCGACAGGCTGTAGTAAGACGGGCTGTCGAATATTGCGGCTGCATTTATCGATTTGTTGCGGTAGCGGTAGAATGCCGAGAAATAGAAACTGCCGATGTAGTAATAAGCCTGCACCTGGAACGACATATAGGTCTGGGTGCGGTTTATCATCCCTCGTCTTGACGAAGAGCTTGCGTCCACACGTGCGCTGAGCGAAAGAGCGTTGTCGAAAAGTCCGAGCCATGCGCTCACGCCGTAGGTCGTTTCGGCGAAGAAGCCGTTTCTGACAAATGTCCGCAGCATCATCTGTCGGCCGTCGATTTCTTGTGGGCTGTAGAGTTCGGTGATGGGTTTGTCGAATCTGTAGAATTTGGAGAACGCCGAGACCGAAAGGTTCTGTCTGGGAATCCACTGGTAGTTCAGGCTGAAGGTGTTGTAGCGGTAGCATTTTAGCGAGGGATTGCCCTGCTGTGCGTCAATCTGGCTGCGGACCACGATGCTCGGGCTGAGCTGTATCAGGGAGGTGGTCCAGTTGGACATTTCGGAGGAGAAAGAGATCTTGTTTTTGGAATTGAAGGTGTAGCCTCCGTAAAGGAAGTATCCCGGCAGCCATTCGTAGAAATGTTGCTTGTCGTAGGATTTCCGGCTGAAGTAGCATTTCACGTCGGCATTGAAATGGAAATTGCCGAAAGCAAGGTTTCCGCGCAGCCGCATCCCGATGGCGTTGCTTGTGGAGTTCACTTTGGAGGGATTGGTCCCTTCGTAGACTATTCTGTCGCCTTTCAGCTCACCGTTGACGCTCACGCCCAATGATTGCCGTCCCCAGTTCTTCTGTGCCAGCGCGCTGAGGAATGCCGAATAAGTGTCTTCTTTCACGTTGTTGACGATTGATTTCCCTTCGCCGTAATCATAGATGTAGTCGCTGGTGTTGTGACCGTAGTTCGCGTTCGGGCTTACCACGAGGCTGAAACTGCGGGGAAGCAAGAAGCGGTAGGTGCCGTCGAAGGATGGCGATATTCGCCTGCGCCGGGTGTTGCTGTGGGTTCTGGAAGAGATGTAGGCGGGCGAAGAGAAGTCTGTGGCCACGTCCTGGATGTCGTCGGGCGAATAGCGGTATTGAAGTCCCATGGTATTGGATACCGTGGTCTTTTCGGTGGCATAGACGGCTCTCAGGGTAGCGAACGGATTGTGGTTCGTCCCGAGGGTTGACAGCGTGGCTTCGTCTTTTACTATGTCGCCTTCGGGCATGCCGTAGACGGTTTTGCTGGCGAAACCGTCATGACGGCTCCTGTAGACGGAATAACCCACAGCGGCATCGTAGACCATATCTTTGTAGGAGAATTTGGAATTGGCGTTGACGTTGCCGTTGAGTTCTGTCGAACGCTCGTAGGCATCGAACTTGGTGTAGCCGCCGTATTCGTATTTCACCATTATGAAGTTCACCACATGGAGCGCACCTTCGAATCGCGGGTCGGCAGGGGAGTCGAGTACTTCGACGCGGAGTACGTCCTGGGGCCTGAGGTTGCTCACGTCTTGCTTCGAGGCCGGAAGATAGTCGATGAATGTGGCGACTCCTTCCCCTGAGTTGCTGGTGATGGAGTTGTCGATAGGGTTGACTACGATGGTGGGTATGGCCATTGAAAGCAGGAGTGCCTGTCCGCCGTGGGCTGCGTTTTTCTCGCGTTTGGAGGGTATGAACACCGACTTGTCGCCGTCGATGTAGCGTGAATCGGACTTGACGGTGATGTTCTTCAGTTCGATTTCTTTAAGGGGCATTATGATGTCGCCGAGCGAGAAGCGGTTGCATTTACGGAATGTGGTGCGGTGTCCGACACTGCTGAGCTTGGCTATCATGTCCGTGCGGTCGCAGGGTATGGAGAAGAATCCCTTGTCGTCGGTCGCGCCGTGGGTGATTACGGCGGAGTCTTTCGGGGCAAGGAGCATGACGTTGGCATACGGCACGGACTCGCCGCTTTCGGAAAGGGCGCGTCCTGTGTACCTGTACCGTCCCTTCTGAAGCGCTTCGACGTATATGGCGTTGCGGCGCACGACCACCGAGACTGGATTGCGCCCCACGGCCTTGCGGACGGCCTCGGCGGCGTTGTCGGTGTCGATTTCTGCCGATACGTGATAATGCTCAAGGTCGTTGTAGATGAAGTTGAGGTTCAGGCGCGGATGTTCGCGTGCTATGCGTGCGAGCGCGTCGGCGAGGGGAGTGTTTCTGAAGGAGTATGAGTAGTTTTCCCCGAAGGCGGATAGAGAGGCTACCAGAAGCAGAATTGAGACGAGTCTTTTGATGGTCATAGCACAGTGATTTTATTGTTGTCCAGGGATAAGTTGATTTTCTCGAAGTTGTTGAGGGCTTCAACGGTTTCTTCCAGTCGGGCCGAAGTGTCCCAGCGGAAATAAAGCCTCAGGTCCCCGGTCTCCGTGGAACGGTAGACGATTTCTGTGCCGTAGTGTCTGGCAATCCGGTCTAAGATTGTGCGTAGTGTCTCGTCTTCAAACACGACGGACTTGTTTTCAGCGGTCAGGCTTCCGGCTTTTTCGGACGGCTCTTCAATGACAGGGCTTTGAGCCGACTGAGTGGATGCCGTCTGAACCTGGACTTCTGTCGCGGGCGCCGCTGTGTCGGAATGTCTGAAATGCCTGGTGGTGATTACGGATATTCCGGCCACGGCGGCAAGGGAAATTGCCGCCGTTATTGTCGCTGCCGCGCTTCTGCGGAAGAAGGAGGGTCTGCGTCTGGCTGTGGCTGTTTGCCTGAAGCGTTCCCATTCACGGTCTATTTGTTCGCCGGTAGTCTGGCTTTGTCCGTTGAGAGCCGTGGCGCACACCGTCATCATCCGGTAGATTTCAGCCGTCTCCGGATCGGAAAGGAGACGTTTGATGTCTTCTGGTGAAAGGCTTTCAGGATGTTCTGATGCGGCAAGAAGAAGGTCGGTCTTATCCATTTTCGGTCATTTTATTGCGTAAAGTTTCTATTCCCTTGCGTAGGTGTTTGTAGACGGCGGTTTCGCTTATGCCGAGCTCTTCGGCTATTTCCTTGTATTGCAGTCCGTCGCGGAAGCGCAACTCTACCACTCTGCGGCACTGGGGCGGCAGGTCGGTGGCTATTGTCTTGTTGATGGCCTCTATTCGTTCCTCGTCGGGCATGTCATCGGTGTCTGGTTCGGCATCGAGTGCGATCAGCCTCCGTATGCGGTCGCGCGTGTCCATGTCGCGGAGCCTGTTCAGGCATCTGTTTTTCACGCATGACAGCAGATAGGCCGTCGTGGTGGCTGAAGATGGCGTGCCGCTAAGAAGCGTATGGAACACGTCCTGCACCACGTCGGAAGCGAGCGCATTGTCGTGGAGGAACATGGCTGCGAGACGGTGCATCGCAGTGTAGTTCCTCCTGAACAATGTTTCTATGTCATCTAAATCATTCATCGCCTATTGAACCCCTGAATATCGAAAAACCTAACCCTCGCGGGCGAAAAAATTTCATCAAAAACACCAGACACACTCTGAGATTTATTCAAGCGCATAAGGGTAGCACGGCAAGGACAGACAAGGACAACAGTGTGTAGGAGCGGGTTATTCTCCTGTACGTATGAATCCTACTATGTCCTGGAGTATTTCCGGTGAGATGGTCTCCTCGATGGTGGAGTATTCCGACACGGCTCCTGTCTGCGCGTGCTGGAAAAGGTGGTTGAGGTTCGGATACAGTTTTGTCTTCACCTTGGGGTTGAGGCGCTCCATTGCGGACATGTTTAGAGTCGGGTGGACCTGGATGTCTTTTTCTCCGTATAGGGCAAGTGCTGGGCAGCTTGTCTTAATGATGTCGTCGGCAGGACTGTACTTGTAGAAATGTATCAGCCAGGGATTCTGTATTTCCGTGATGCTCCGCAGGTTTTCGGAGAGAGCCAGCATCGGCGGAATGTTCTTGGTGGCTTCGATGCGTTCTTCGGCCAATCGCAGTGCCTCCTCTTTTTCGCCTGCAATCATCGCGGCGTAGATTTTGCGTAAAGCTTCGAGATGCGCATCAGTCCATTCCTTAGGCATTCCTGCCATAGTCAGGGCTGTTCCTGTCTGGTCTACAAGCACAGAGTCTCCGCGCACGGCCGGCGTGCCGAGTCCTACGATGAAGTCGGGACGCGTCTTTCCGTCGGCGGCGAGCATAAATGCTATCTGCGCACCTTCGCTGTGGCCTATGATGCCGGATTTGCCGAAACGCCGAGAGGAACGCAGATGCCTTAACGCAGCCGCCGCATCAGAGGCATTGTCCGCCGTGGTGCATTTTGCAGGGTCGCCTGTAGACTGGGCAAATCCCCTGTCGTCGTAACGGAATGTGGCTATCCCTTTACGGGCAAGGGCATCGGCTATGACGGCAAAAGGTTTATGCCCCATTATCTCCTCGTCGCGGTTCTGGAGGCCGCTGCCGCTGACGAGCACTGCCAATGGTGTGTCGTTGCTGGCGTTTGCGGGAATGGTGAGTGTGCCTGCAAGAATCACGCCTTCAGCATCTGGGTTGGGAATGGCTGTTTCTTCGGTGGAATAAGGGAACGGCGGCACAGGTGTCTGCGGACGTTTCATCTCAAATTCCCCCGGTGCAAGCTCAAGAGGGAATGAAATGCCTCGTTGGCTGAATTTCCCTTTGATGGCTCCTTCGCTGAGCCTGCCGCAGAAATCCGCTCCGATAGCCGGGAATGCGAGATTCACGGAATCCGGGGAGGTGAACCTCAGTTCGCCGGGCATTCCGATTGCTGCTTGGTCGGGAGAGTCCATCTTGGCCTTTATGTCGGCCAGCGGATCGATATGGAAAACTACCCTGAGCTTTGCCTGCGGTGTTACGGAAAGCGTTCCGTGCCAAGTTCCTGTGATGTCGTTTTGTGCGTTGACAATGAATGGGCAGAGCGCGGTGAAAGCGATGATGATGTTCTTATGGATTATCATGTTTCATCCTTGTATAAGAATATTGATTATGTCATCAGTCTATGGAATGATGTTGATTCGGATGTCGGGCGTTTCTCCCGGATGGGATGTGTGCATATGGCAGGGATTGTGGTTTTGGCCACACTCTTAATCCCTGCCACTGCATTTTGTCATTATCGGAGTCTGAGGAACGAGTAGCCGAAGCGTTCGGCTGCGGCGCGTTCCAGCTCTTCGCGGAATTCCGGCGCGGCCACGGAAATCATCAGCTTGGCGCGTTCCGCGAGGTTTCGTCCCCGGAGGTTGACGCATCCGTATTCGGTTACGACGAAGTTGGTTTGGAAACGTGTCGTAACCACACCTGCACCGGGAGTGAGAACCGGTTTGATCTTGTTCTGCCCTTTGTTGGTGGTGGCAAGCATTGCGAGGAACGAAAGTCCGCCTTCGCTTTGCGAAGAGCCATACACGAAGTCGTGCTGTCCGCCTACGCTGGAGAAGATTCGTGTGCCGATTGAGTCGGCGCATACCTGGCCTGTAAGGTCAATCTCGAGGCATGAGTTGATTGACATCACCTTCGGGTTCTGGGCGATGATGAACGGGTTGTTTGTCCATGCCACGTCTTTGAAGACAATGTCCTTGTTGTAGTTCATAAAGTCGTAGAGACGGCGCGAGCCGAGGGCGAGCGAGGCTATCGACTGTCCAGGATATATCTTCTTCTGGGAGTTGTCGATGATGCCTTTCTCGAGCAAGGGCAGCACGCCGTCGGTCATGGCTTCGGTGTGCAATCCGAGATGCTTGTGCCCTTCAAGCGCGCGTATCACGGCGTTGGGTATTCCGCCGACGCCTATCTGGAGCGTTGCCCCGTCGGGTATGTGTTCGGCGATGAAGTTGCCGATGCGTATCTCCTTCTCGGTAGGAGTAGCCGTAGGAACTTCCACGAGCGGCTCGTCCACTTCGACTGCGGCGGCGAGCTTGGAGATGTGGATCACAGGGTCGCCGTAGGAAAACGGCATATGTGGATTTATCTGTGCGATGACTACGCTTGCGCATTCGACGGCCGAGGTGGCTACGTCGGCCGATACGCCGAAGCTCACGTATCCCTCTTCATTCGGGAGCGAACAGTTTATCAGAGCCACGTCGCAACGCCAGGTGCCGTCGCGGAACAGGGCAGGGACTTCGCCGAGGAAGCGCGGGGTCATGGAGCCGTAGCCTTCGGCAATCCATTGGCGGACGTTGTTGCTCACGAAGAAGGAGTCCACGAGGAACGAGTCCTTGTATTCAGGCTTGCAATAGGGTGCGGGGCCTTTGGCTACGCAGAAGCCGGAGATGAGTGTTACGTTGCGGAGTTCGGAGCCGCGACGGGCGAGGGCCTCGACAAGCACCTCGGGCACTGACGTGGAGCCTTGGATATAGACGTGATCGCCGCTTTCTATCAGCTTGACGGCCTCGTCGGCGGTCATATAGTTTACTTTCATTGTTTTTGAGGTTAAGGTAAGGGGGATGCTGGGCATGTCAGGAAGTCCGGCTTCGCCTCCACGCGGGCAGATGCACTCTGAACCGGACTCCTGACTTTGCTCTTAATGGTCGGCATCGAATGCCTTGAGCCGCTCTTCAAGAGTGCGGAAGGCCTGGTCGTCGCTGATCATGGAGACGCAGATGCGGACTCCGTTCTGCTCCGAGCCGGTGGACGGGAGCGAGATGGACGATACGCCGTAGCGTATGAGTTCGTACTGAAGCTCGCCGCTGGTCATGTCCTTGTATCCTGCGGTGAAGAAGAAGCCGTCGGATATTGGCTGGTCGCCGTCGATTGAGTAGACGATGTGGAAACAGTTGTCGGTGAGCATCTTCTTTACTATGCCGCCACGCCGGCCGTATTCGCGCGAGTCGGCCACGAAGTCGAGTCGGCCTTCTACCGCAGCCTCGAGCATGCCGGCAAGGGCATACTGGGCCGAATGTGAAGTTCCGGACGATGCGGCATACAGCACTCCGAAGACGTATGCGTCTATGAAGCCTTCGATTCCGAAGAAGTTCTTGAGTGCCTGATACTTGCGCTCTGCCACCTTCTGGGACATTCCTACGAGGGCTATGCGCTGTCCTGCGTAGCTGAATATCTTCGACGCCGACATAAGCAGAATGTAGTTGTCTGTGTATTTTGCGACGGAAGACACATACGGAGCCTCGAAAGGCTTCGAGAAGTCGGTACGGAAGTCCATGCCCATATAGGCGAGGTCTTCCATTATTATGACATCGTGCTTGGTTGCAAGACGGCCTATGATTTCGAGCTCTTCGTCGGTGAGGTTGGTCCATGCGGGGTTGTTGGGGTTGGAGTATATCAACGCCGTTATGCGACCTGTGGAGAAATAGCTTTCGAGTTTTTCTTCAAGCTTCTTGCCACGGAATTCGTAGATGTCGAACGACTCCTGTCGCATTCCGAGCACATGTGCCTGGGTGCGCTGTGCCGGGAATCCGGGATTGAGGAAAAGCATCGTGTCCTTTTTTTCGTCGCGGTGCTTGAGGAGGAGCATCAGGGTGAAGCTTCCCTGCATCGAGCCTACTGTGGGGATGATGAATTCCGGCTTGAGGTCCACGTCGAGGAAAGCCTTTGTGAATTTTGCAGCGTTCTCCTTGAGCACAGGAATGCCTTGGATGGCCGGGTATTGGTTGGCTATCCCGCCTCGGAGCGCGGCACATTCGGCCTCTACGCCTATCGTTGCGGCAGGCAGGCCGGGGTTGCCGATTTCAAGATGGATGAAGTCTTCTCCTGCGGTCTTCTCAAGCTCGGCGGCCACTGAACACATCTGGCGGATCGTGGCTTTTGTGATGTCGGTGATGCCGAACGAAGCAAGCACCGAGTCGAGCATGTCTTTCGTTATGGGAAACATGATGGCCTTTCTGTCAGGATTATTTGCTGATGGATTTTGCTTTTTCAAGACCGGCGCGGAAAGCCTTTATGTTGCTTTCTACGATGGCTTCACCTTTCTTCCCGAACACGATTCGGATGCCTTCCTCTATCTTTTCAGGTTCGAGGTCGATGAAAGGCGCGGCAGCTCCGAGGAGCACCATGTTGGATGCACGCTGCGAGGCGACTTCCTTTGCAAGCTCGTCCATGTCGAATGCCACGACGTTGGGCTGGTTGGCAAGTTCGTTCTCAAGCACGCTCTGTTCGGGATAGTCGGGGATGTTGACGAAAGGAGCGGTGTTGGTTACGATCCATCCGTTCTTGGAGAGGTAAGGGAGATAGCGGAGCGCTTCCATAGGCTCGAGCGAAACGATCAGGTCGGCTCCGCCGAGGGGAATGAGGTCTGACGCAATGGGTTCGGAGCTCAGACGGAGGTTGGAGCTCACGTCGCCTCCGCGCTGGCTCATGCCGTGCACTTCGGCCTGCTTGAGGTAGAGGTTCTCTTTAAGGGCGGCTGCGCCGAGAATGGTGGCGATGGAAAGGATGCCTTGTCCGCCTACGCCTGCCAATACTATATCTGTCTTCATTATTGTCTGTTCTTGTTGAGTTGGTTGTGAGTATGTTGTTTTGCCTGAAGGCTGAGGAAAGAGGCTTGATAAGGCTGCATAAGCATATGCAGTCAGAAGTGGTTGTCTGAAATCTTGGAGGAAATTTCAGACAACCCTAAAGCCTCATTTCTTCTTTGCAGCGTGGCGACGTGCGGTCTGTATGCACTCGCGGCGGGCTACTATGACTGAAAGGCCCTTATAGTCGATTTCTTCGCGGAAGAGCTTCATCATGTCGTCATGGAGCTTAGGCAGAGAGTCGATGGTGCGTACATGGTCGGGATGCGCCCCGAGTCCGAGGCATATCTGTTCGATTTTGCCCGTGCCCTGCGAGTCCTGTCCGCCGGTCATGCCGGTGGTGAGGTTGTCGGATATTATCACTACCATCGGAGTGTTCTCGTTGATGGCATCAAGGAGGCCCGTCATTCCGGAATGAGTGAATGTGGAGTCTCCGATGATGGCTACTGCCGGATGCTGGCCGGCGTCGGCCGCGCCTTTGGCCATGGTTATGGATGCGCCCATGTCGAGGCATGTGTCTATGGCATTGAACGGGGAGAGGTAGCCGAGAGTGTAGCAGCCTATGTCGCCGAACACCTTGGGCGATTCGTATTCCTTAAGCACATCGTTGAGCGCGCCGTACACGTCGCGGTGGCCGCATCCTTGGCACAATGCCGGAGGACGGGGCTTGGTAACCTGCGAAGCGGCCTGAACCTCTGTCTCTTTGAGGCAGCAAAGGTCGGGGAAGAGGGTCTTGAATGCCGCATGGACGGAGTCGGGGGTCAGCTCGCCGGTGCGGGGAAGCTCTCCAGAAAGCTTGCCGTATATCTTTGCGGTGCGGTTGAGCAAGCCGCGCAGCTGGGTCTCTGCGAAAGGCTGTCCCTCCTCGATGACGAGCACTGCCTCGCATTCGTCCATAAGCTTGCCGATCATCTTGGCAGGGAGAGGATACTGCGACACTTTCACTACAGGGAACGGGCATCCGCCGGGGAACGTTTCCATAAGATAGTTGTAGGCAAGGCCAGTCACGACGATGCCGAGACGCTTGTCGGAGCCGTCGGTGTATGAGTTGAACGGGGATGTCTCGCTCATCTCAGCGGCTTTGTCGAAGTCCTTGAGGAGCTGGGCATAGCGTTCGCGTGAGTTGGCAGGCATAAGTACCCATTGGCGCGGATTCTTGGGATAGGAGATTGCGTTTTGTGCCATTGGCTCGTTGTCGGCCTCAACCACGGCACGGGAGTGGGACAGGCGGGTTACGAGGCGGACGAGGACAGGGATGCCGAGTTTTTCGGAAAGCTCGAAGCCGTAGCGTGCCATATCGTAGCATTCTTGCTGGCATGAGGGTTCAAGCGTGGGCACGAAGGCGAACTGTGCATAGAAACGCGAGTCCTGTTCGTTTTGGGAAGAATGCATTGAAGGGTCGTCGGCTCCGATGACGAGCATGCCGCCGTTGGCGCCAGTCATTCCGGAATTCACGAAAGCGTCTGCGGCGACGTTCATCCCGACATGTTTCATCGAGACGATGGAGCGTTTTCCGCAGAACGACATTCCAAGAGCTTCCTCAACTGCCGTCTTCTCGTTGGATGACCAGTGGGAGTGGATTCCGCGTTCTTTTGTGAGCGGATGGCTCTGCACGAATTCGAGGATTTCAGTGGACGGAGTGCCGGGATAAGCGTAAGCACCCGAAAGTCCGGCATTGAGCGCACCTAATGCGAGTGCCTCGTCGCCGAGCAGTAATTGTTTGGTTTTCATGAATGTTAGACTTATTTTATTGTTATATGTTCTTTGACTGTAACGGCGGCACAGAGGTCGGCAATTGCTGAAACTGAACTGTTTCCGCTGTTTTATGCGGCAAAAATACAAAAAAAACCTGAGGTGGACAAACCTTTTTTCGCTTTGCTCAAGTTATATATGTGTCGGACTCCGGATCTGTGAGATTATGCAAGTCTGATTTCATCTTTCTTGTCTTCAGGCATTTCGGATAACGATGCTGATTATTGGTATTAAACATAATTCATTTATAGTTTACGTTATGGAAGCGAATGAACTTAAGCGGCAGATGATGAAATTGTGGAAAGAAACTTTTCACGACAGCGATGATTATGTCAATCTTGTGTTTGATTCATATTTTGCCCCGGAATACGTAGTATATGAGGAATCGGAAGGGAAAGTGATTGCTGCATTGCTTGCGGTGCCTTATGATTTCAAGTTCGGGATTGATTCTGATGCAGTATGCGGCAGATTGCCGGAGTGTTTCTTGAAAGGTTTGTATCTATGTGGACTTGCTACGGATGAAAAGTTTCGTGGTATGGGCATAATGTCTCGCTTGATAGATAAAATAAACTGTGTTGCGTGTGAAAAGGGTTATGACTTCACTTTTCTGATTCCGGCTTCGGAAGGATTGCGCAAGTACTATAAAGATAGGGGATATGTGGATTCTTTCTACAGATGTATTAATCGTTATACTTCTGCACATGATTTTCGTAATGACTGTTTGTGTTCATTGAAGAATGATGAAAAAAGATATGATGAGTTGAATGTTGTGTCTGTGCGTAGCTTGTTGGACAAGTCGCGTGTCACATATGGTGGAATTGATACAAACTCTTCAAGTGGATGCTCGGATTGTTTTTGTAAAGTTGTGTTTATACTTTCTCGAATATTGCACATATTTGAGGATGAGATTATGAATTGTAAATGCGGAATGTTTATCCGTCATACTGAGAAAGATTTTTATAATATTATACTTGATAATTATATGTCAGGTGGTGATGTTCTTATATCTTATAAGGGCAGTTACTTGTTATCTGTTGTTGATTATGTTATGAATAGTCTATGCGATTGTAATAAAAATAGTATTCTTTCATATGATGATATTGGTTTGAATTGTTTTAATGTTGATTCTGATATTATGTTAGAATCAATTACGGGATGTCTTTTCTGTATGCCAAGAGAAGATTGTGATGATGTTTTTGTTTCTGTTGTGATGAATGCTGATGAACAATCAAAATTTCGGTTGCTTCAATCTGTAAAAGAGTCATATGTTAATCGTGGTATAGTGTTCTCAGATTTTATTAAAACAGGTATGGATGCTTCGTTATGGAGTCCGTATTATATTTCGTCAGATGTGTCTGGCGGTTCTGTGGATGTATCCTCTCCAGGTTCTGATGATGGCTGTTCTGCTGAATTTGATAATGAGGTGTCATCGATAAAACCTGGACTTATGGCTGCTGAGCAAGCTCAAAAAGCTCTTCCTTATGGAATGTTGCGGTTGTTAAACCCTTTCTCTGTCCTGAAAACACTGTCTGGCATATCACATCATAACAAATATTCGATTCTCCTTGCGTTAGAGGAAAGCTGGTTTTTAAGATTAGTTAGGGTAAATCAAATGGAGTGTAAACCTTATCCTTTTAATTCTGATTCAAAATGCCGTGTGTCAAGAGGTTTTTGTGTGCAAAATGACAGATGTGAAATTGAACCGCAAAGAGTCCTGAAAAAAACGCATCTCGATTCTAAGCCTGATTTTGACAATAATCCTATAACCGAAAGCAAAAACACGCAAATCGGTATAGGGAATGGTAAACTAAAAGATATGGTATTTGTAAATGTGTCCTTTGATAATGGTGTTATGTCTGAATTAAATTACGAGATAGCTTCGGATAATGCTTATGATAATTTCGTTATAAACAATAGTAATATTTATGGCGGGTGCAAGGAGCCAGATATTCCTGTTTCCATTAATGCTCTTTCTTCTATCCTTTTCAGTAGGCCGTATAGGAATGATATTGTGGACGGAGCAATTTCACTTCCAAGAGTGAAGATTGGAATCGGACTTCTGTTGGATTAGTTATTGATGTGTAATATGTATGTGTATTTAAATAATTTATAATTGGAAATTTTGTACTTAATTCGTAAGTAGATATTAAATTTTTAGTTCCAATATTTTAATTCTCATATGCATATATTTACAGCATATGAGAATTTATTTTTATATAAGGATATATGGATTGGTAGTATTGTGTATAATATATTGTTTTATAGTGTTTTAGTGTTAAATATGCTTGATGCTGGGATGTGAGAATGTAGTATAAGCGTGTGTTGCGGTCAATGGTTCGCGAATATCTTGATATGGTGGCTTGGAGGCTTCAGATATCTCAGGCGTCTCTCTTTTGATTACGGATGTTGCCATATTTGGCTTGCATTATGGGGGTGGGTGTTATGTGTGAACGTCGAATTGGATTTAGTGTCGAGTGTAGTTGATGAAAGTTTATTGTTCTGTTTCAAACCTGAATTGCGTTCCTGTTTCAATAATTGTCTTGTTTGCATTTTATTATTGTGTTTTGTAAACTTTAATTATGTAAATACGTTGTAAGTTGCAGTTCTGTTCTATATTGTATATAGAGATGGTGTCTGTTTGTGATATGTAATGGTTGTTTTGATTAACTAATTCTATAAAGTAAACGGTTTTAATAATAAAATTCCTGTCAATAACGTTTATTTATATATAATATAATATGATGATAATATGGTATTTATGTATCGATAATTAAATGATGCTTTAATAAATAAGTCCGATTTATGTTTGATTGTCCTGTTTTGAGGGATTGCCATACTGCATTTGATTATAAATCAGAAGATACGGCAGGTATTATACTGTAAGCCTTTAATCTCTGAGAATCAATTGCTATGAAGAAAGGGTGATGTGTATAATCATGGTTTGGTATTTTAAACTGCATTATTTGCCAATAATAATTTGCGGTTTGCAATTTATTGATTACATTTGTACTCTGAAACAAAGCTGCGAATTTTAGTCATGAATGAAGAAAGTATAGCTACTCGTCTAAAAGTCTTTATGGACTCGATGGAACTGTCCCACTCTCAGTTTGCTGATTCATGCGGCATTCCGAGGCCTACCTTGTCTCAGCTTCTTTCCGGAAGGAACAAAAAGATCAGTAATTTGCTGGTGGGGCAAATTCATAGGGCATATCCTGCCCTTTCGGTTCTTTGGCTGCTTTTCGGTGAAGGAGATATGATTGTTTCCAGTTCGGAATCTCCAGATTTTAGCCATGATCCAATTTCTGATATTTCCATATTTGAGGGCGAACGGTCGGCGGATGATGCAAGAGCCAAGGAAAACGGCGTAGAAATGCCTGATTCTTCTATTCAATTTAGTGTTGATAAGCGGGTTAATGGAAGTTCGGGTATATCTCATTCAAATCCCCAAATAATCAATTCTGCTCCAAATCCAAGAAAAGTAATTCAAATCACTGTTTATTACGATGACTCTACCTTTGAGACTTTCTATCCCGAAGTTAAGAAATGAATTATTTCAAACTATAGTTGTATTTATGATATGATCTAATTACAAAGATGTAATATTTTTTATTTAAAGTATAAGTTATTATATTTTAATAATTACGTAATAATTGGTGTGCTTTCTTCGATTTAGGCGGTTGGATATGATATTGACATAGGAGGCAATATCTATGTGGATTGAGTCCATTATTAAGATGACTGAGATTTTCCCGTAAATAGTAATTGTCAGGTTTAAATGATGTCGCCCTTTCTCGGAATATGCGCGTAATGCGAGAATCGGTTCTAACAATAAATGGGATTGATTGTTTCAAATATTAGAATCTCACGAATCGGGCATTCTGCTTACTATGAACACAAAAGTTATCGATTCCATCAAGCGTTTTGTTGTTGACGCCAAAGCTTACTTGAACGTCGCAAGTGATATGGAACCTCAGGCCGAGGCCGAGCAGTCAATACGTTCGGGCGTTTCTTTCAAAGGAAGCCAATTGTTGGTGCTTATATTTGCGATATTCATTGCGTCTCTTGGCCTGAATACGGACAGCATTCCCGTAATCATCGGCGCGATGCTCATCTCTCCGCTTATGGGACCCATCATAGGTATGGGTCTCGCCATAGGCATTCAGGATTACGAATTGCTGAAGCGCGGGTTGAAGAATATCGTGATGGCCGTGATCGGCTCTTTGGCTGCGTCGGCGGTGTATTTTCTCATATCGCCGCAGTATGAAGGGGCGAGTCAATTGCTTGCCCGCACCTCCCCGTCGATCTATGATGTCTTCATCGCTCTTTTCGGCGGTGCGGCCGGCATAGTAAGTATCGCTTGCAAGAACAAAGGGCAGGTAATGCCAGGCGTGGCAATAGCCACATCCCTTATGCCTCCTCTCTGCACTGCCGGTTACGGAATAGCTACATGGCAGGGCGCTTTCTTTTTCGGCGCTCTTTACCTTTTCTTTACTAATATGATTTTCATTTTCGTGGCAAGCTGGATAGGAGTCAAGCTTATGGGATACAAGAAAGTCGTATATCAGGATGCGAAACGGTATAGCAAGGTTAAGGCAATAGTTTACATTATTGTTGTGGCGGCCCTCGGAGTCAGCGCGTATCTTACGGTGCTTATGATAGGCAAAAACATCTTTATTTCCAAAGCGCAGGAGTTTGTGGCCAAAGAGATGATATTCCCGAATACGCAGGTGCTTAGCCACAGTGAGTATGTGGAGAAAGGGAAAAGGCATATCGACGTAACGCTCATCGGTGCGGCCCTGCCTAAGGATTCGCTTCAGCTTGCGATGATGAACCGTCTTGACTCTGTCGGGTTGGGAGGAACTGTGCTTACCATAAAACAGGGTTTCTCGCTTACTCAGCCACAGATTGATGACGAGCAGAGTTACCAGAAGTTCTACGCCCTGATGCAGTCTCAGATTGCGGAGAGGCAGGACGAGATTGATTCATTGAAATACGTCATACATCGTGCGACGGCCTTTTCTTCGGAAAGCGGAAGGATTGTGCCTGAGGTGAAAGTCCTTTTCCCAGGCATACGCGACATCGCTCTTTCTCAGATGGTGGCTTCTTCGGTCGGGTCGGCTTCTTCCGACACGGTGAGCATGGTGTTCGTGAACGCGCCTGCAGGGCTGTCGAAGCAAGACCGTGCTAAGTTGGCCGAGTTTGTGGCAGTGCGTCTCAATCACAAGAACGTGCACGTTACCCTCAATCCGGCCGGCTTTCCTTGGCCCTCTGCCAAGAAGGCCGCTGCAACTGAGCGGAAAAGCATCAATAAAGGCGGCAAATAGAGATTGGCACGCTTCCATGGCTGTCGAAGCAAATCCCAAAACGGGATTTCTATTTGGAAAAAAGGGCTTTTTTTGTTAATTTTGCACCTTAATATTATATGGGGAGCGGCAGTCCGCTGTCCCGGTGTGATTTTTCCGAATATGAAAACGAATGTAGCAGTCTTTTATGGAGGCCGGAGCGTGGAGCATGAGATTTCTGTAATCTCGGCTCTTCAGGCCATAAATGCTTTCAACAGCGACAAATACAATATAATACCCATCTATATCTCAAAGCAGGGCCGCTGGTACACTGGCGCTGAACTTCTCGAAATCCGGAATTACCGCGACATGAAGTCGCTTACGGAGCGTTCGACGGAAGTCTTCATGCGCCCGGAATTCGGAGACTACAACCTCTACAAGGCCAAAAGCGGGCTTTTCAGTGCGAAAAGCCCCGTGGTGGCTGAAATCCACGTAGTGGTTCCGGTGCTTCACGGCACCAACGGTGAAGACGGCATCTTCGAGGGACTTCTCGACACCATAGGCATACCATATGCCGGATGCAATACTCTTTCTTCAGCCAACGGCATGGACAAAATCACGATGAAGATGATTCTGCGCGAATGCGGCATTCCGGTAGTGGACTATGTATGGTTCACCGACAAGGAATGGTTCTCGCGCCGCGATGCCATAATAGACGAAGTGGAGAAGAAGCTTGGTTATCCGGTGATTGTGAAGCCGGCCAACCTCGGTTCGAGCGTCGGCATCGGCAAGGCTTCCGACCGCGCATCGCTTATGGCCAAGATTGACAATGCCGAGAAATTCTCACAGCGAATCATCGTGGAGCATATGATTGAGCAGCTTCAGGAAATCAACTGTTCAGTGCTCGGTGATGCCGACGACCACCAGTCGTCGGTCTTGGAAGAGCCTATCAAGACCGGAGACATCCTTTCATACGAGGACAAGTATATGGGCGGAAGCAAGGGGAGCCATGGCATGCAGAACAGCGACAAGCGCATCCCGGCCGAATTGCCACAGGATGTAACGGAGCATATACGCCATATCGCAGGCGAGACGTTCCGTGTGCTTTCTTGCCATGGTGTGAGCCGTGTCGATGTGATGATAGATCGCAAGGACGGTGCCGTCTACGTGAACGAAATCAATACCATCCCCGGTTCGCTTTCGTTTTATCTTTGGGAAGCCACTGGCATCACGTTCGAGAAGCTGATGGATCGCCTTGTTGAGCTTGCGCTCAAACGCAAACGTGAGTCAGAACGCAAGACGTTCACTTACGATGCCAACATCTTCGCCCTTGGCGGAGGCACAAAAGGCGGTGTCAAAGGTGCTAAAGGCGGGAAGTTCCAGGCTTAAGGTATAAGGTTTCAGGTATTAATGGTGCGGCTTGCCGCATTGCAAAGACAAATTTTTCAGACGATGAACAAGAAATTCAAGGAATACAGCAATCAGTTAAGTCTCTCCGACGTCAACAAGGAGATGCTCAAGATATGGGACGCCAACGGCCTTTTCGAAGCGAGCATGGCCGAGCGCGAAGGTTGCCCCTCGTTCGTTTTCTACGAAGGGCCGCCGTCGGCCAACGGAATGCCGGGTATACATCATGTGATGGCCCGTACCATAAAAGACATAACATGCCGCTACAAGACCATGCGGGGCTTCCAAGTAAAGCGCAAGGCCGGCTGGGACACCCATGGCCTCCCTGTGGAGTTGGGCGTTGAGAAGACTTTGGGAATCACCAAGGAAGACATCGGCAAGAAGATTTCCGTAGACGAATACAATGCCGCCTGCCGTCATGAGGTGATGAAATACACCAAGGAATGGACTGATCTCACCCACAAGATGGGTTATTGGGTGGATCTCGACAACCCTTATATCACATATGACAACCGATACATAGAATCTGTATGGTGGTTGCTCAAACAGCTTTACAATAAAGGTTATCTTTACAAGGGATACACCATACAGCCGTATTCTCCGGCTGCCGGGACAGGGCTGAGTTCCCATGAGCTCAACCAGCCCGGATGTTACCGCGACGTAAAGGATGCGATGGCCACGGTCATGTTTTCCATCACCGACCCGAAGCCGGAGATGACAGGATGGGGCGAGCCTTGCTTTCTTGCATGGACTACCACCCCTTGGACGCTTCCGTCCAACACGGCGCTCTGCGTAGGCCCCAGGTATGACTATGTCGCTGTCCGCACTTTCAATCCGTACACTGGCGAGAAGCTGACTGCGGTGCTTTGCGAGACGCTCCTTTCCGCCTATTTCAAACCGGAAGGGGCGAAGCTTCCTCTTGACGGATACAAACAGGGCGACAAAGTGTTGCCATACGAAATCGTAGGTCGATGGAAAGGCTCAGACCTTGTAGGTATGCATTACGTGCAGCTGATGCCGTGGGTGAAGCCTGTGGAGAGGCTTGACGAGCGCAGTCCGGAATGGGTGAAGGAATATGCAGCCAAGCATCCCGAGAAGGTGTTTTCCGTTGATGCCGACCGTTTTGTGGAATGCTCCGAGGGGGCTTTCCGCGTGATTCCCGGCGATTATGTTACGACCGACGACGGTACGGGTATAGTACACATCGCACCTACTTTCGGTGCCGACGACGCCAAGGTGGCGCGTGATGCCGGAATACCGCCTCTGTTTATGGTCAGCAAGAAAGGCGCGACGCGTCCGATGGTAGACCTCAAAGGCCAGTATTATGCAATCGACGAACTTGCTCCGGAGTTTGTGGAGAAGTGCGTTGACAAGGAACTGTATTCCCGCTATGCCGGGGCATACGTCAAGAACGCATATGACCCCAAATTCTCTCCTGACGGGAAATACGACGAGGCTGCCGCCAACAAGGCAGAAGACCTCAACGTAGAGCTTTCCATCGAACTGAAGCTTGCCGGCAAGGCGTTCCGTCTTGAGAAGCATACCCACAACTATCCTCATTGCTGGCGTACCGACAAACCGGTGCTTTACTATCCGCTCGACAGCTGGTTCATCCGCACTCCCGAGGCGCGCGAGAAGCTTATGGCTCTGAATGAGACAATCAAGTGGAAACCTGCTTCCACTGGCACCGGGCGTTTCGGAAAATGGCTGGAGAACGTGCAGGACTGGAACCTTTCGCGTTCGCGGTATTGGGGCACGCCCCTTCCGATTTGGCGTACTGCCGACGGAAAGGAGGAAATATGCATAGGAAGCTATCAGGAGCTTTGCGACGAGGTTGACAAGGCGGTGGCTGCTGGGGTAATGACGGAGAATCTGCTTAAGGCCAAAGGTTTCGTGCCGGGAGTGTATACAAAGGAGAACTACGACCGTTTTGACATACACCGGCCCTATGTTGATGAGCTTGTTCTCGTGTCCCCGTCGGGCCAGCCGATGCGGCGTGAACTCGATCTCATCGACGTATGGTTTGATTCGGGTGCCATGCCTTACGCTCAGATTCATTATCCTTTTGAAAACAAGGAAGGTTTGGAGAGCGGCGAGCTTTATCCCGCCGACTTCATCGCTGAAGGCGTGGACCAGACGCGGGGATGGTTCTTCACGCTTCATGCCATAGCCGGTATGATATTCGACTCTGTTGCCTACAAGGCCGTGATTTCCAATGGTCTTGTGCTCGACAAGAACGGCAACAAGATGTCCAAGCGTCTCGGCAACGCCATCGATCCTTTTGACAACATCGAACGGTTCGGAAGCGACCCCGTGCGTTGGTATATGATTTCCAACTCGCAGCCGTGGGACAATCTCAAATACGACGAGGCCGGAGTGGCAGAGGTGAGCCGTAAGCTCTTCGCCACGCTTTACAACACTTACAAATTCTTTGCGCTTTATGCCAACGTGGACGGATTCACAGGAGCCGAGCCGCAGGTCAATGCTGCCGAGCGTCCTGAAATCGACCGCTGGATACTCTCGCTTCTCAACAGTCTCGTGAAGGAGGTGGCCGATGCCCTCGATGACTATGAGCCTACGAAGGCTGCCCGCGCCATCGATGAATTCGTAGGCGACAATCTTTCCAACTGGTACGTGCGTCTCAACCGCAAGCGTTTCTGGGCCGGGGAGATGACTTCAGACAAGCTTTCGGCGTATCAGACGCTCTACACGTGCCTTAAGACGATTTCCCTGCTTATGGCACCGTTTGCGCCGTTCTATGCCGACCGCCTTTATAATGACCTGTGCCAGCCTGCCCAGGACGGCGACGGATACGCTTCGGTGCATCTCGCGCATTTCCCGGAGTCCGACCCGAAGCTTGTTGATGAGAATCTGGAGAAGCGTATGCGTGTTGCCCAGGATATCACTTCGGCCGTCCTCGCGCTTCGCCGAAAGGTCAACATCAAGGTGCGCCAACCGTTGCAGACATTGCTTGTGCCTGTTATGGACTCCGCTCAACGCGAGGCCGTGGAGGCTGTGGCCGACCTTGTGAAGAATGAGGTGAACGTCAAGGATATAAAGATTGTTGACAATGAAGAGAGCGGACTTGTGAAGCGCGTGAAGGCCGACTTCAAGAAGCTCGGCCCCCGCTACGGCAAGATAATGAAAGACCTCGGAAAGGCAATCACTGCCATGTCTCAGAAGGAGATAGCCGTGCTTGAGAAAGAAGGCCGTTTCGCGTTCGTGGCTTTGCCGGGAGTTCCGGTTGTTACAACCGAGGACGTGGAGATCATTCCTGAAGACGTGCCGGGATGGCTCGTGGCCAACGACGGCAGCATCACTGTGGCTCTCGATGTTACGATTACGCCAGAACTCAGAAACGAGGGAATGGCTCGAGAGCTTGTCAACCGCATACAGAACATCCGCAAATCGCAGGATTTCGAGATTACGGACAAGGTGGTCGTAACGCTTTCCCCGGCGGATGAGGTGAAAGAGGCCGTAGAGGCTTTCGGACGCTACATCGCTTCTCAGGTGCTTGCCGGCGAACTTGTGCTTGCAGAGCCGGGAGACGGTGCCGTGGAGTTGGACATCGACGGTCTTTCTGTCCGCGCAAAGGTGGAAAAGATTTGATAATCGCGGGGATATGCCTTTTGGCATATCCCTCTTGCACAACAATATGAACAATGGAAGAAAACAAGAAGAGATATAGCGACGAGGAGCTTGAGGAGTTCCGGACTCTTATTCTTGCAAAGCTCGAAAAGGCTCAGAAAGAATACGAAGAGCTTTGCGGAGATCTTGCCGACGATCCTGAGGCTTCGGAAGGTTCGGGACAGAAGCATAATGTCTTTGAAGACAGCACGAGTTTTGCGTCTAAGGCTGAGACGGAACGCCTTGCCGAGCGTCAGCGTCAGTTCATCCAGAAGTTGCAGGCTGCGCTTGTGCGTTTAGACAACAAGACATATGGCATCTGCCGCGCCACCGGAGAGCTTATTCCGAAAGACCGTCTGCGTGCCGTGCCTGTAACCACGCTTTCGATAGAAGCCAAAAACGGAAAGTGAGCATTTTGGAAGCGAAAGACGTTTCTTGCCCGTCTCGCTTGTCGGCGGGATGGATGGTGGTTCTGATTGCCGTAGCCGTCGTGCTTTTTGACCAGATTGTGAAGATCTGGGTCAAGACTTCGTTCTATCTCGGTGAGGATTTGCCCATCACGTCATGGTGGCATCTCAAGTTCATTGAGAACAACGGTATGGCTTTCGGTCTGGAGCTGTGGAACAAGCTTTTCCTCACTCTTGGCCGTATTGCAGCCGTGGCTCTGTTCATATGGTTCGTGGTCAGGGTAAAGTGCGTGGAAGGCATCCGTCGAGGCTTTCTCGTGGCAATGGCGTTGATAATAGCCGGGGCTGCAGGCAACATATTCGACTGCGTGTTCTACGGAGTGGTCTTCAACGACCCTATGCCGCCGGAACTGGCCCAGGCTTTTGCGCCCGGAGGCGGATATGCCGGATGGTTTGAAGGCCGGGTGGTTGACATGCTCTATTTTCCTCTGTTCGATTTCCGTTGGCCGGAATGGGTGCCATTTGTCGGCGGTCAGCATTTTGAGTTTTTCCAATACATCTTCAATGTGGCCGACTCAGCTATATGCATCGGAGTGGCATTGCTGATATTCTTCTATTCCCGCGATTTCTCACTTGCTTTCGCTTCGTTGGAAAAGAAGAAAGGATAAGATAAGGTGTGGATGATGAAGACACGTATCGCCCCTTTGGCCGCAGCCGGTCTTGTGCTGTTGTCGTCAGCATGCAGCCGCCGTCCCGACGGCGTGCTTTCAGATGATGAGATGACCGACGTGATGGTGGACATGAAACTTGCGGAAAGCTATGCGAATTCGTATGGGGGCAGTCCGTCAGATTCCATACCTCAGAGGATTGCCCGTGCGGTGCTCGACAAGTATGGGGTAAGCAGGGCTGATTTCGACACGACTTTGGCCTGGTATGGACGTAATTTCGACGATTACGTGGATCTTTACGACAAGATGGAGAGTCGGCTTGCCGAGCGTCAGAAGGATTATGTGTCTGTGGAAGCGTCCGGTGAAGACGGCGCCGGAGACCTCTGGCCATACTCGCGGCGTATGCTCATCTCCCCAAAAGGGGATTCAGACGGGTTCACATTCTCTGTTTCCCGCCCGGATGTCAAGCCCGGTGAATCGCTGAGGTGGATGATGCGTCTCAATTCCGTCGCGGACGGGAAAATGCTCATAGGTGTGGACTATTCCGACGGTACTTCTGACTATGCGGTTCGTTCCGTGGCCGGAAACAGGAAGCAGGAACTTGTCCTTCATACCGATACTGCGCGTGAGCTGAAGAGGGTGTTCGGCAATTTCCGGATACGTCTTGACGGAAGGCCTTTGTGGATTGACAGCATATCGTTGACCCATAAGAATGTGGCCGAAGATGAGCGAAGATATGGAATGTCCTCTTCACGTTACCGTCTGCCTGAGAAATACGATGCATTAAAGGCGCGCAGGAAAGCTATGGCCGACAGTCTGCAATCTGCCGACGAACGGAGTTCGTCAAACAAGAAGGTTTCTGAGGTGTCTGCGGAAACTGCCGTTTCGCCAGAGATGATGCGTCCCGGCTCTACTGTTGCGATGCCTCGAATGCAAAAGGATGCCGATGGAGAAAAAACGCTCAGGATGCGACGCTGAGAAGCCGGGATTTGTTTGCCGACGACTGATGTCGCGACAAGTTACGGTAATCGGAATCGACGGGGAAGAGAGCCGTTACGGTCTCTCAGTGGCTTCGTTGACGCTTTCTGCCGACGGCCGCGTTGCAGAAGTCGAGGTAGTGCCTTATGTGCGCGAAGAGGCCGGGGTTGAATTCATCCCACGGCCTTTGGTCATCGACCTCCGGACTGGCACTTGTGGCTGAGACTTAGCGCAATCAACAATGGTTCATAAAGAAATTATGGATATAAGATGGATTCAACGTTTTGCCAATTACCGCAATGCACTGGCAAGGCTGACGATGGCTGTAAAGGTGATTTCGGGCAGGAACTGCACGGAAGAGGGGCTTGACGACCTCCTGAAAGAAGGTCTCATACAGCGGTTTGAGTATACGCATGAGCTTGCCTGGAAAGTAATGAAAGACTTTGCGGAATATCAGGGATATACGGAAATACGAGGGTCGAGGGATGCTTTTCGGATTGCATTGCAGATGGGGCTTATAGAAGATTCGGCTTGGATGGACTCCATAGCTGACCGGAACCTGACGTCGCATAATTATGATGAAGACGTGGCAGAGGAGGTGTATCAGTCCGTGGTGGAAAAGTATCATCCGTTGTTTCTGGATTTTGAGAAGAATATGTTGTCGTTGCTGCCTTTGACTTGAACCAAATTTATGGAATACGGCCTTAAAGACACAGAACTTCAGGAAATAAGGAGGCTGCTCGCATCCAGCGGAAATGTGGATTCGGCCATACTGTTCGGGTCGCGTGCCAAAGGATGCCACAAACCGTTTTCGGATGTGGACATCACTTTGACTGGCGAAAGTCTGACTCGGACAGACCTCATACGCCTGGCCGATGCTTTTGAAGGGTCGTTGCTTCCTTATGTGTTTGATCTTTCGATTTTCTCCCGACTGACCGACGAGGCTGTCAAAGACCACATCCGTCGTGTAGGCATAGTCATCTACGAACGTTGAGCCTGCTCCTGTCCCTGCATGTCGGTTATGGGTATTTCCGGTAATATGGAAGTTATTGTCTCGATGTAGTCCGCTTTTCCTGATGGATTGTGCGGCAGAAGGAAGTGTCCTCGTTCATCATCCCATACAGCCCCGTGGACTGACAGGTGTTCCTCAAGAGTCCCTTTCTGTGAGAGGTTTATAGGTGCTATTGTCCACCCTTCTTGCCTGAAATCGATGAATGCCGACAGGTCGGATATGTCGATGGGGCGTTGGTGGCTGTCCCATCTCAGTGTGAAGTTGTCCTTTATCGCATCAAACAGAATGTTGAGCATCATTGACCAGGCAAGGTTCCAGTCCTCAAAATATGTGCTGTTGAGGATGAAGACCTCAAGCGGCCTGTTGTCGATGTCTTTCTTCCTTTCGGCAGTTCGGTCTCAGGTTCGTAGTGGGCCGACTCTGAAAGGAACAGGGCGCGAATAAGCTCGGCGTTGTTGAGTTTGATGCTTTTGTCGTTCAGCCGCTTGAACAGTTCGGCTGCGCTTGACGCGTCATTGTCGCGGAGTTCGTACCAGATTACCTGCACGGATTTCCCTTCCACGTCGGCCCGTCGGGTGAAGTTCTCGTAGAAAGAGCCTTTGAAATATTTCTTGTGCGCTCCGGGAATCTCTTCGTTCTGGAAGAAGTCCAATACTGTCTTCGCGGCCTGGAATATGTGGTATGAATCTATGTCGAGACGTTCCTGGCAACCGTTCAGGTTGACGGTGTGTCTCTTGTCCTCATCTTTCTCCAAAGAGATTTTTCCGAAAAGCTTTCCGAGCTCCGGCCTTGTCTCGTAATGTATCCTGAAAGAGTCGTCGGAATCTTCGTCAAGGAGATTCTCCAAGGTCAGTATGATGAGGATGGTCGTGAGGCGTTGCTGGCCGTCTATAACCTCATACCACGGCTCTTCCGGGTGTGCGAGCCCGTATCTCTTTTTGGCCTCCAGATCATCTGTCTTCTTTACCACTATTGGCTGGAGGCAATAGAAATCGCCGTTGTTTTCTCCGTTGAAATACTCGGTCAGGTCTTTCAGCAGTTGGCGCACTTGGCCTTCGCCCCAACGGTAACCGCGCTGATAGGCAGGGATGAAGTAGTTTTTCCCGCAGAGTCCTTCCGGCCCGGAAGGAGCGCCTACGATTGAGCGCAAAGTCAAGATGTTGGGCGAGTCTGACAGTTTCATATTCTTTGAAAGGGTATATTTCCCGCAAATATACGGAGAATTACCGGATAACGCAAGAGAAATGTCGGAATAATGCGCAAGCTTCTTGAAGATCCGGCCGTCTCCATCGTGGCCGTCAAGAAACGCGGGTATATACTCTGTATGCTATGATGTTGTCTGTTTTTTGCGTTTTTTTTATGGGAATGGATGTAACAAACGGGGCTTTCGGATGTCTATGGGGCAGAGATGGGAAAGGAATTGCTCACAGAAGCCTTCTCGCGGCTCACTTCGCGCCTACGCGCAGTGGCCGGACAGATACTGAAAAGCGACGACGATGTGGCCGACGCTTTGCAGGAGAGCTTCTGTCGCCTGTGGGATTCCCGTGTGCCCGAGTCTGAGGCCGAAGGACGCTGCATCGTTACTGTCCGCCACGTGAGCATAGATGCGGCCGAGCGGCGTAACCGTATGGCCGACTTCAATCCTGAGGCTTTTGAAAAGACTGAGGATGCCGATGCCCGGGAAACGGGAATAGAGGATGTGCAGAAAAGGCTTCTTGCCGGGTTGCCGCCGCTTCAGAGGCAGGTGTTCGAGCTTGTGGGGCTCCGCGACTTCGACTATGACGTGGCAGCGGTCCGACTCGGAATCACCGAACAGGCTGCACGCACGAACATGTGCCGCGCACGCAAGACCCTCCGCAGTCTCTACAACAAATTATGACATTAGATGATGGAAACAACCGACAACAATCCTATGACGCTCGCCGAGCTTGAGGCTTTGGCCGAACTCTATTTCGAGGCTTCATTGTCGCGTGCTGACGAAAGGCTGCTGATGAAGGTGCTTGCGGAGTCAGGCATCTCTTCCCCTGTCCTCGACGAAGCGCGTGCAGTGATGGGAATGGAACTTACGCGTCCGGAAAAGCGTGTTGACATGTTGAAGCCACGACGGTCTTTGGTGCGTCGTGTGCGTGTCTGGTCTTCCGTTGCTGCCGCCTCTCTGATCCTGGCAGTAGGGGGGTAGGATTCATCCGTCAGAAGCCTTCCTTGGACGGTGAGGCCGTCTATATCGCATACGCCAACGGAAAGCGCATCACGGACGAGTCCGAAGCCCGCAGGCAGGCATTGGCCGACTATGAGAATTCGATGATGATGATGCGCGAGATGCAGGCGCGGTCGGAATGTGAGCTGCGCAGGTCGCAGGAAATGATCAACCAATTGAACTGACAGATTATGAAAAGGATTTTAGTTACATTTTTTACAGTAGCGGCTTTTTGCTTTGCTTCTTTTGCCCAGAAATACACCAATCTGGCTATTGAGGCTTTATTCGACGGACGGTATCATGACAATCCGAATACGAGCGTGTCTGTGATAAAGAATCCTGGAACAGTTTTTCGGAGTCTGAAAGTATCGGGCAACTCGCGTATTGTCGGTGAAATGGAACGTCTGGTGCGCAAGGATATGGAAAAATGCACGAATACGATCGAGACTTATGAAAATGGGGTTTATGAGCTGATATTCAACTCGGGTGGCGCAAACATCGGTTTTACAAAGAAAGGCAAGTCTGATGCGGAACTGTGGATGAACTCGACAGACAGCTCTTCCGGACGGCGCAAGACTTCGAAGGCCTCGTCGAAGTCCAAGAAGACGTCGTCAAAGCCGCAGGTGATAATAAACGGTCGGGAAGTGAAACCGACGAAGGACGGCAATTACAGGTGCTATGCTTATAACTATGCCTCAGGCAATGGATATGGATACGACTACACCTGCAATAACGGCAAAGCGGAATTCAGCCTTGACCTTTCCGGGCTTGCATCGCTTGAGGATATGGATTTTTCTTCTTTGGAGAATCTGGACCTAAGCGGGCTTGATTCGCTGAAAGACTTGGATATAGAGTTGAGCGGCCTTGAGGACGAACTGAGTTCTATGGGCGATGCCATCCGCAAAGACGTGAAGAAGGCACTCTCCAAATCTTTCAAGAAGAAAGCCGGCGGTTCCAATAAGCGGTAACCCAAGTTGTCTTAGGGAAAAAACAGCGGATTCCAACAAGACCGGAATCCGCTGTTTCTGTTATTGACGCCGTTGATATATGGCTTATTTTACTGCATGGAGGGCAGAAAGAATCACCTCGCTCACCGTCGGGTGGCCGAAGATGATCTGATGCATCTGCTCCAGCGTAGTGTCGCGGTTCATCAGGTCTGCGCACTGCTGTGCGAGGTCGGCTGCCTGTACGCCCATGATGTGGGCTCCGATGAGCACGCCGTCCGCTTTGCGGAAGATGAGCTTGCAGAGTCCGTCGGATTCGGCCATTGACAATGCTTTGCCGTTGGCGCGGAAGAAGCTCTGTCCGGTCATTACTTCGATGCCTTGGGTCTTGCATTGGTCTTCCGTCAGACCCACCATGCCGCATTCAGGCACGGTGAACACTGCGGAAGGCACTATGTCGAAGCGGATTGCGTCCTCTTTTCCTTGAATGGAGTTGAGTACGCGTTCACCCTGGAACGAGGCCACGTGGGCAAGCATCATCCGGGCATTGACGTCTCCGATGGCGAAGATGTGCGGCACATTGGTGCGCATGTAATCGTCAACAGCTATGCCGCGAGGGGTGAACTCCACTCCGGCGGCTTCGAGGTTGAGTCCGTCGAGACGCGGTGCGCGCCCAACTGCCATAAGCAGGTCTGAGCTGACCACGGTCTCCTCTTTGCCTTTGGCCTCGTAGGTAACCGTTATTTCATAATCGGCGTTCTGTTCGATTTTTTTCGCAGCCGCCGAAGTGATGATTTTGATTCCCTTCTTCGTGAGCGTCTGTTTGAGGCGTTTGGCTATGTCGGAATCGAACGGAGGCAGAATCTGCTTCATGAACTCGATTACGGTAACCTTTGAGCCGAACGACGCGAAGATGTTGGCGAACTCCATGCCGATCACTCCGCCGCCGATGATGGTCAGCGACTCGGGCACATGGTCGATGTTGAGGAGGCTCGAGGAGTCCATCACGCATTCGAGGTCATGACCCGGTATGGGCAGTGATTTCGAGACGCTTCCGGAAGCGATTATGATGTTGTCGGCGGTGTATTCCTCGCCGCCGGCCACGATTGTGCGGCTGTCTTTGAATGAAGCCATTGCTTCCACCACGTTCACTTTCGCGCTTTTCAGCATCATGGCGATTCCGGAGCGGAGCTGGTCGGCAACCTCGTTCTTGCGGGCCATGACCTTGTTGAAGTCAAACGAGAAGGTGAAGTCGTCGATGCCGAACTTTTCGGCCTCCTTGAACTGTGCCACGGCCTCGGCGTTGCGGCAGAGGCACTTGGTCGGGATGCATCCTTCGTTGAGGCACGTTCCGCCGAGCTGCGCTCCGTTGAAGAGCGTTACGCTCATTCCCCGGCGGGCGGCGGAGAGGGCGGTCTCATAGCCGCCCGGCCCCGCGCCGATGATTATAATGTCGCTGTGCATCTTATTGCTGTGCTTTGAGCGATTTGTAGGTCAGAATCGGGTTCTTGGCCGCACCGGTCTCGTCGAGATGTCGCACTGATGTCGTGAGCGGCGCGTCTTTCACCGCGTCGGGGTTCTCGCGAGCCTCTTTTGCCACCTTGTGGAGCACTTCGATGAACTCGTCGAGCGTCTCGATGCTTTCGGTCTCGGTAGGCTCGATCATCATGGACTCGTGGAAAAGGAGCGGGAAGTAGATGGTCGGGGCATGGAAACCGTAGTCGAGCAGACGCTTTGCGACGTTGAGGGTCGTTACGCCTGTGGACTTGTCTTTGAGGCCGTCGAAGACGAACTCATGCTTGCATACGCCCTCGATAGGGAGCAGGTAGTCGTCTTTAAGGTTCTCTTTGATGTAGTTGGCGTTGAGCGTGGCCATCGGGCCCACGTTGCGGATTCCTTCCTTGCCGAGGGTGAGGATATAGGCATAAGCCTTCATCATCACGCCGAAGTTGCCGAAGAATGTGCTTACTGAGCCGAGGCTGTCCTTGCCGAAGTCAACTGAGAATCTGCCGTCGGCGTCCTTGCGCACGCGCGGGTTTGGAAGGAATTCGCGAAGATGCTCCGCTACGCCTACAGGGCCTGAGCCGGGACCGCCGCCGCCGTGAGGCGTCGAGAATGTCTTGTGGAGGTTTATGTGCATGATGTCGAATCCCATATCGCCGGGACGCACCTTGCCGAGCATCGGGTTGAGGTTGGCACCGTCGTAATAGAGCAGGCCGCCTGCCTCGTGCACGAGCTTGGCTATCTCGAGGATTTCCGTCTCGAACATGCCGAGCGTGTTGGGGTTGGTCATCATGATGCCGGCGATGGTGTCGTCGAGCAGCGGCTTGAGGTCTTCCACGTCGATTGAGCCGTTGGGCTTCGACTTCACCTCCACCACCTCGAGTCCGGCCACCATTGCGGATGCAGGGTTGGTGCCGTGGGCCGAGTCGGGCACGATTACTTTCGTGCGCTTGCTGTCGCCGCGCGACTCGTGGTAGCGGCGCATCACCATCAGGCCGGTAAGCTCGCCATGGGCTCCGGCGTAGGGGTTGAGCGTGAACTCGGCCAGACCTGCGAGCGACGAGAGTGCGTGCTGGAGGTTGTAGTAAAGTTCAAGCGCACCCTGTACGGTCTCCGGTGTCTGGAGCGGGTGGATGGCTGCGAAGTCGGCCATTGCAGCCACTTCTTCGTTGATCTTCGGGTTGTACTTCATCGTGCAGCTGCCGAGAGGGTAGAAGCCGGTGTCTACGCCGAAGTTCTTGTTGGAAAGATTGGTATAATGACGCACCACGTCCAGTTCGCTCACTTCGGGCAGGCCGAGGTCTTCTTTGCGCATCAGGTCTGCCGGAATCTCGGCGAGGCCGTCGGTCTCATAGCGGTCGGCCGGAAGCTCATAGCCTTTGCGGCCGGGACGGGAAAGTTCAAATATCAGTTTATCGTAATGTTTCATTTCTGTGTCCTCCTGTCTTTAAGCCTCTTTCGAGATGATTTCTACCAGTCTGTCGATCTCTTCACGTGTGCGCTTCTCGGTAACCGCAAATTCTGCCATTCCGTCTCCGGGCACGAGCGGGCCCATGAAGCCGTTTTCAAGCAGCTTTTCGTTCACCTTTGCCATGTCGAGCTTCGTGCGGAGCGTGAACTCCTTGAGGAATGGCTTGCCGGGGAACGCCGGCTCGAATTTACCGGTTGCAATGAGCTTGTTGTAGAGGTAGTGCGCCCCGTCGCAGCTGAGCCTGTTGACCTCTTTCATTCCCTCTTTGCCCATCAGCGCAAGGTAGATGGTGGCATAGAGCGCCATAAGGCTCTGGTTGGAGCATATGTTGGAAGTGGCCTTTTCGCGGCGTATGTGCTGCTCGCGGGCCTGGAGGGTGAGCACGTAGCCGCGCTTGCCGTCGATGTCCTTGGTCGCTCCTACCACGCGTCCCGGCATCTTCCGGAGCATGGTCTTCGAGCAGGAGATGTAGCCGAGGTAGGGGCCGCCGAACTGTAGCGGCATGCCGAGCGTCTGGCCGTCGCCCACGGCTGCGTCTGCGCCCCATTCAGCCGGGGTGCGGAGCACCGCGAGAGCCGACGGATCGGCGTTGATGGTGAGGAATCCTTTGAGTGCGTGGATTTTGTCGGCAAATCCTGTGAAGTCCTCGACTATGCCGTAGCGGTTGGGGCAAGGCACTATTACGCCTGCCACGTCGCCGGCTTCCATCTCTTTGAGGATGGCTTCCTGGTCGCTGACGCCGTCCTTGGGTGCGACTACGGTAACGGAGATTCCGTGGAAATGGGCGTATGTCTCCACGACGCGTATGACGGCGTCGGTGAGCGTGCCGGAAAGCACCACGCGGTTGCGCTTCTTTGCAGAAGCCACCATCATGAACATCGCTTCGGCGGTTGCTGTCGCGCCGTCGTACATGGATGCGTTGGTGGCCTCCATTCCGGTCAGTTCGCTGATCATGCTCTGGTACTCGAATATGTACTGGAGCGTGCCTTGCGAGATTTCCGGCTGATAAGGAGTGTAGGCGGTGTAGAACTCGCTGCGTTGGAGCAGGTGGGCCACTGCTGCGGGCGAGTAGTGGTCATATGCGCCGCCGCCGGCGAAGACGGTGAGCCGGCTGTTCTTCTTGCCGAGCTCCTCGAAATGGCGGCGGAGCTCGATTTCGGTCATTGCGGAGGGGATGTCGTATTCCTCTTTGAATATCACCTCCTGAGGAACGTCGCTGTAGAGGTCATCGACGCTTTTCAGGCCGATGCGGTCGAGCATCGTCTTGATGTCGGCCTCGGTATGCGGTATGAATTTGTTGCTCATTTTATTGTGTATGTATCCGTGTGGAAAGTGAAAGAGGCGCGTAGCCGTCTCCGGATGCCTTGGTGGGCCTCCGCGAAATAACTCGCGCCCCGTGTGGGTTTTTGAATGGAGTGAACCTGTGATTACTCTTCACAGATTTTTGCGTAAGCGGCTGCGTCGAGAAGGTCGTCGATCTCGGAAGGATCGCTCACTTTCACCTTCATGATCCAGTTGCCGAAAGCGTCCTGGTTGACGAGGCCCGGCTCGTCCTCGAGGGCTTCGTTGATTTCAACAACTTCTCCGCTTACGGGGGAAAGGAGGTCGCTGGCAGCCTTTACGGACTCAACGGCGCCGAAATCCTCGCCTTTGGTCACTTCGTCGCCTACTTCAGGCATGTCAACGTATACGATGTCGCCGAGGGCGTGCTGTGCATAGTCAGTGATGCCGACAGTGGCGATGTCGCCTTCGAGTTTCACCCATTCGTGGGAATCCGCGTAGCGGATATCGTCTAAAATCTTGCTCATGATATATGGTTCTTTTTTCTTTTGTTTTTGATCGGGGGATAGTCAATTTGAGGAATCATAAGATTCGGAGGCGACAATCATGAATCGCCGACCGGAATCCTTATTTCTTGTAGTTCTTCTCGTAGAAACGTTTTTTAACCACCTTGCCGGGGAACGTCTTCTTGCGGATGCGGATCTCTACAGGAGTGCCGAGCTTGTCGTAGGGCTTCTCTACCATGGCCATTGCCACGCTCTTTCCGGTTGAAATCGACTTGTAGCCGGTGGTTACCTCACCGATCTGTCTGCCGTCGGCTTCTACGGGATAGCCGTGGCGGGGCACTGCGGTGCCTTCAAGCTCGATGCCGATGATGCGACGCTTCACGCCTTCTGCCTTCTGCTTGGCGAGGGCTTCCTTTCCTATGAACTCAGGCTTGTCGAGCTTGACGAACATGCTGAGGCTTGCCTCGATGGGGGTGATGGTGTCGCTGAGCTCGTCGCCGTAGAGGGGAAGACCCACCTCAAAGCGGAGAGTGTCGCGGCAACCGAGTCCGCAGGGCTGCACGCCGGCTTCCATCAGCTTGTCCCATACGTTCTGGATGTAGGCGTGTGGGCCATAGACCTCAAACCCGTCTTCGCCGGTGTATCCTGTGCGGCTCACAATCACTTCCTCGCCGTCGATTTCGAAAGTCTGGAAGTTGTAGAACGGGATGTCCTTCACTGAAAGGCCGAGCACTTTCTCTACAGTCTCTTCAGCCTTAGGCCCTTGGATGGCCACTTCGCCGTATTTGGGGCTTTCGTCCACTACTTCGCAGTTGAAGCCTTCGGCGTTGCGCTTGATCCATTCAACGTCCTTGTCGATGTTGGCAGCGTTGATCACAAGGAAATACTCCTCGTCGTTCACCTTGTAGACAAGAAGGTCGTCCACGGTGCCGCCGTTCTCGTAGCACATCATACCGTAGAAGATCTGGCCGTCGGGCGCGCCTGTCACGTCGTTGACGAAGATGTGGCTGACGTATTTGTATGCTTCGGGGCCTTTGATGCGCACTTCGCCCATATGGCTCACGTCGAAGACGCCTACCTCTTGGCGCACTGCATTGTGCTCTTCGGTTATACCTTTGTACTGTATGGGCATGTCGAAGCCTCCGAACGGCGACATAAGCGCACCGAGCTTGACATGGCGGTCGTGAAGACACGTTTTTACGAGTTTCTCTTCCATTGTTGTATTTTCTTTTCGCAATTTTTGTTCGTTTGTCAAGCTGACTGCCCCTGTTGCGGCGCAATCAGACATAAGGCAAGAAATCCCTTGCGGGAAATCTTGCCCAAAGTTAGCCATATCTGCGAAACTACGCAAATAAAACCGTCAAAAAGTAGTCTTCAGACGTTGATGAGGTCATAGTCGCGCGACCCTATGCCTATCTTTACGGCGTGTTCGAGTCCGGCTTCCCAGTCGGTGTCGGGGTGCATGACGCGGAATTTGTCCTGTCCTGCCATTGTTTCGTGGGAATGGCCGTCGTGCAGGCGGTTGTCGGTGGGAAGGGCGGGAGCGGCCTTCACCATGTCGGCGCAGGCCTGGTCGAGCGCAACAGGGTCGAAGGATGCGAGGATGCCCATGTCGGCGACTACCGCAGCGTCGTTGTGGTTCCAGCAGTCGCATTCCGGCGAGACGTTCATTATGAAGCTGATGTGGAAGTTAGGCTTGTCTTTTATGACAGCCTTCGTGTATTCCGCGATTTTGTAGTTCAGGCGTTCCGAGGTGTCCCAGCTGGCGAGCACCGCGCCGTCGAACTGGCAGAGCGCCACGCACTGTCCGCATCCCACGCATTTGCCGTAGTCGATTTTCGCCTTCCGCTTGTCGTCGAGTCTGATTGCGTCGTGGGCGCAGTGGGACACGCATACGCCGCATCCGATGCACTTGTCTTCGTTGACTTTCGGCTGCGAGTTGCTGTGTAGCTCGAGTTTTCCTGCCACGCTTGCCGCTCCCATCCCGAGGTTCTTTAGTGCGCCTCCGAAGCCGGCCTGCTCATGTCCTTTGAAGTGGGTCATGGAAACCACCACGTCGGCATTGGCTACCGCCGCCCCGATTTTCGGTGCCTTGCAGTATTCGCCTCCGATCGGGATTTCCACCTGTTCGGTGCCTTTCAGTCCGTCGGCGATGATTACGTTGCAGTCTGCGGAAATCGGATTGAACCCGTTTTCCATCGCGCTCTGGAGATGGTCCACGGCGTTGGCGCGCCGTCCGGAATAGAGTGTGTTGGCGTCGGTGAGGAAAGGTTTCGCGCCGGCTTTGCGCAGCACCTGCGCGAGACGGGCGGCGAAATTGGGGCGTATGTAGGCAAGGTTGCCCGGTTCGCCGAAATGAATCTTTATTGCCACGAAACTGTCTTTCAGCGGCATATCGAGCATGCCTGCGCGGGCTACGAGTCGTTCCAGCTTGTCGAGAAGGTTGGAATGCGGGTTGGTGCGCAGGTTTGTGAAGAATACTTGCGATTTGGCCATAGTCGTTTAGAGTGTATTTGATTTCGTGCAAAAATAGTGATTTCCGTGGAAACGGGCAAAAGATGCAGTTCCAATCAGTGAAATGTGTTGGAATTTTCGTAATTTTGTTTGTTTTTAACGATGATTGTATGGATTTCTCATTGTTCATAGCGCGCAGGCTGTCCCTCTCTTCCGGCGGCAGGAGGACTGCGCCTGCGGTCGGCGTGGCCACGGCAGCGGTTGCTCTGTCTGTTGCCGTGATGATTGCCTCGATAGCCGTTGTCGGTGGCTTCAAGCGTGAGATACGCGACAAGGTGGTGGGGTTCAATTCGCATCTGACCGTGTCCGCGTCGGCTTCTCCGGAGACGGGCGCGGAAACCGGAGGCAACCTCGTCTCGCTCACGCCGTCGTTGAGGAAGATTCTCGACAACGAGCCGTATGTGGTCTCTTACTCGCTCGAGGCCGCCATGCCGGCGATATTGAAGACTCCTTCCGATTTCAAGGGAGTGTATTTCAAGGCTCTTGACGGAGAGGAGGAGAGGGCTTTCATCAGACGCAACCTTGTCGGCGGCACTGTGCCTGACTTCAGCCGCGTGCAGGAGGCCGACAGTGCGCTTGGTGTGGTGGTGTCCGAGCCGGCTGCCCGTCAGCTCGGTCTTGAACAGGGCGGCAAAGTGGACGTGTATTTCATTTCTGACGGAGTGAAGGTGCGCCGTATGCGCATAGACGGTGTCTTCAACAGCCATTTCGACGCTTATGACAACATATACATATACGGGGCGAAGGCCCTGATTGATGAGCTTGCCGGAATAGATGCCGACAAAGGCACGGCGTTGCACGTAACCACCACGGACTTTGACAGGGTGGATGAATATGCCGCACGGCTTACGCGCCGCCTTGTGGAAGGCTATGCCGACGGGGAGCTGTACCGTAATTATAAGGTGGAGACGGCCAAAGACCGCGGGCGCGGTTATTTCAGCTGGCTCGCGCTTCTCGACACGAACGTGGCCGTGGTGCTTGCGCTTATGACGGTAGTGGCCTGCATCACGCTCATTTCCGGGCTTCTCATCATCATCCTCGACAAGATAGCCTTTGTAGGCATAATGAAGGCTCTCGGGGCTTCCAACCGCTCGCTCAGGCTTGTGTTCGTCTATCTTGCCCTGAAGGTTACCGTTGCCGGTCTTCTGATAGGCAACGCGCTTATGGTCACGATACTTGCCGTGCAGGACAGGACTCATTTCATACCGCTCGACCCGGAGAGCTATTACATCGACTTCGTACCGGTGGAATTCAGTTGGGGCGCGATTGCGGCTTTGGACGTCGGCGTTTTCGTCGTGGCTTGGCTCGCGCTGATATTGCCGTCGCATTTCGTTGCCCGTATTTCGCCGGCTTCCACGATGCGCTACGAGTGAATTGTCTGGCGCGGCCAGATATGGTACGGCTCCGCTTGTCGCAATAGACAGGCGGAGCCGTACCGGTTATGGAGAATTCTGTTTTTATCGGTTTTTCTTCATCTCCTCTTTCAAAGCTTTCGCGTTTTCTTTGAGTGAGTCGCGGTTTCTTCTGATTTCCTGTTTGAGCGAGTCGATGCGCTCTTCAGATTCCGATTCGCCGTCAAGGATTCCGGTCTCTTCCACCACAACCGTGTCGTAGATCACTTCACGGTGGCGGTCGGCGTTATGGTGCCAGGATTTCCAGTCTCCTCGCTGTTCATGGGCGACGATTATTCCTGTGCATACGCCGGCCATTATGAATCCGATTATCCATGTGGCAATCATCGCCACTCGCCACCCTTTGGCCATTCGCTGCGGAATGCGGTTGTTGTTGTTGAGCATGAAGCGCAAGAGGAAAAACAACGGGATTCCGATGGTAAGGATGTATCCTATCGCTGTTAGCAGGCCCATGATCACGATGTCATGCTCTCCGGCCAGACTGCCGTCGCCGAACATTGTCATTCCGTAGGGGGTGATGAACGTGATTAGTGCGATGATGCATCCGAGCAATCCTATGCCGAGTGCGGCTTCGATTATGGTACACACCACTATGCCGATGATTAGAAGCACTTTCCCTACGAATCCGAAGAACGAGGCGAGCCCGTCGGCCATTACTTTGCCGGTGGAGCGTGGTTCGGTCTTGGCGAAGTCCGCCGAACCGTGCGTTCCGGGGCGGTTGGCCTTGTCACTGTTGCTGAAAGTGTCGCCCATGCGACGGAAAGTGTCGGTAACGGTCTGCCCTATGTTTTCCATCGTGGGTGCCTTTCCCTGCATCTGCATGAAGTCGAGCGTAGTGCGGGCCTCAGGCACGATTATCCATAGGATTATGTAGATGATTACTGCCACAGAAAAGGAGGCAAAGGCCAGAAGCACGGCTATGAGCCGCATCCATGTGGGGTCGATGCCTATGTATGCGGCGAGTCCGGAACATACGCCTCCGAGCATCTTGTTGTAGGGGTTGCGGAAGAACTTGCGTCTCACCGTCTGTTCCTGAGCCGGATTGTATGGCGGCGCTTCGGCAGGTCCGTTCTTTTCGTCGCTCTGTCCTTCATGTCCGTCGTGTCTCCATTCCACGGTTTCGTCTTCTATTATCTCTTCCGGACGGCCCATGCGGGCTATTATGGCCTCTGCGTCGGCAATGGTTATGACTCGCATGCCTCCGTCGTTCTGTTGGCCGAGTATCTCGGCCATTCGCTGTTCGATGTCGGCTATCAGTTCCGCGCCGTCCTCCTGGGAAGCGAATGCGTGGTGGAGCGTGTCGAGGTAGTCCTTGAGCAGGTCGTATGCGTCATCATCGATGGTGAAGACGTAGCCGGAGATGTTGATGTTGAATGTCTTTTTCATTTTTTGTTGTTTTCAAGGAGTTTAACTGTTGGTTCGGAGCCACGCAGATGTTTTACCGTATTGTTGATTTCGTCCCAAGCCGCGCTCATTTCCTGGAGCACCTTGCGCCCGAACGGGGTGATGTGGTAGTATTTGCGCGGCGGCCCTTTCTTCGACTCTTCCCATTCGTAGGCGAGTTTGTCCTCTTTGCGCATACGGTTGAGGAGCGTGTAGAGCGTGCCTTCCACCACTATCATGTCTGCGTCGCTGAGCGAGCCGATGATGTCGGAGGGATATGCCCTGCGTTCGGAGAGGAGCAGCAGGATGCAGTATTCGAGCATTCCCTTGCGCATCTGCGCCTTGATGTTGTTTATGCCTGTTTCATTCATATTTTTTCGGTTTTGCGATATGCCTTCGGCATATAAATATATGGTACCATATATTTTGTCTTGTCGGTTACATTATGCCGCCTTTTGAGTTTCCGCCTGAACTCTTGTCGTCGTTTTCGATGTTGGCGGCGGTCTTCTTGACTCGGCTTTGGAGATTTCCGAAGTTCCACGAGACGGACACCCCGACATTCCATGAGCGCGACTCGTTGGTGCCGTATGAGCGTGTGGTCTCCGTATGGCTGCGGCTTATGAATTTGCGTTTTTCGGTCAGGAAGTTGGATGCGCTTGCCGTAACCGTAAGTGCGTCATTGCGGAGGAAAGAGCGGGAGAAGCTGATTCCGTAATAATACCATCCGTTGCCGCGCGAGCTGAGCTGGATCCATCCGAAATTCTTTCCGCCGTATGCGTTCAGCTTCACGTTGCCGGGCATCGTGTAGTTGAAGTTGGCTCCGAAATCACCGGTCCATCCGGAGGCACGCAGTCTTTCTGATGAGTCTGTGTCATGGCCGAAGAGCGGATTCGGGGAATTGAGGTCTGTGTATTGCAGGCGTCCGTTGAGCGACAGGCGCATCTTGGCGGATATGTTGCAGTTGAGGAATCCGGAGAGTGCTGCCGAACGGTTTTTGCCGAGGTTTGCATGAGTTGTATAGATCACGTCGTCAGCCACATAATTGTATTCGCTTATGGCATTGTCTATCTGGGAATACTCAATGCTGACGTTGCCGCCGAAGGTTCGGCCGAAGTTTGTGTAGGTCAGAGTAATCTTGTTGCTGCGTTCACTGGTGAGGTCGGGGTTTCCCATCTGTACCATATTGTCCGTCAGCTTGAGCTGGAACGGATTGACCTGGTTGAGGGATGGCCGGGATATGCGCATCTGGTATGCGAGGCGCAGGCTGTGGGCCGGGGCGAACGAATATGAGACGGCTGCGTTGGGCACTATGTCGTTGAGCCTCGTGGTGAAGTCGGGCGTATCCCCTTTACGGAAGTCTATGCCCATGCGCGTGTGCTCATAGCGCAGGCCGCCTTTTACGCTGTAGCTTCCGAAGGTGCCGGAGTAGGCGGCGTAGGCGGCTGCCACGTCTTGAAACTGCTTTATGTCCACCACTGATGAGGGGTCAAGCTTCATGTCATCCTGCCGGTCGCCGTTGTGTTCGTTGCCGATGCCGTCGTTGCGGCGGAAGACGCCTTTGAGTCCCGCCTCGACCAGATGCTTCTCTCCTCCGAAGGGAATGGCATAGTCGAGCTGGGCTGTGTGTTCGTGGTTGGTGTTGTCGGACAATATGGAGTTGAACTCAGGTGCCTGGAAGCCTGTCATCTCGGTATACCGCCGCCTGAGCTTCAGTTCGGTCTGTCCCTGGTTGTAGAGATACGAAAGAATCAGGTGGTGGCCTTGGCGGCGGAACGTGTGCTGGTATGACGCTCCGGCCGAGAAGCCGAATTCGAGCAGTGAACCTCCTATGGCTTTCTGCCGGTAGGATGAAAGGAGATTCCGGTCCGGGTCGAGCATGCGCACATATTGGTTGAACTTCTCGATGTCTGCCTTCATGTGTCGTATGTTGAAGTTTACTGTGAAGAGGTTGAGCGTGTCCGGCTCCCATGAAAGGTCGAGGCCGCCGCCGTAATAGTCGTAAGAGAATTCCTGTGCGGTCTCCTGAAGGTTGAAGCGGTTTACCGGGTTGTCGATGTATTCCGTGGTTGAGCGGTTGATGTTGTTTTGGGGATGGATGTGGTTGTCGGCGAACTCGAAGTGTGCGCTTCCGGTAACATTGCGGTATTTCGCGCGAGCGTAGGCTCCGGCATTGATGTTTTCAGAGGCCACTCCGAGCGACACTGAACCTGCATATCCGTCAGTGCGCTGTTTGCGCACGGTGATGAAATTCAGTATTCCTGCGGTTCCTTCCGCGTCATATTTCGCCCCAGGCTCCGTGATCACCTCGATTTTCACTATCGAGGATGCCGGCATAGCCTTCAGTATCTGGCCGGGATTGGAAGAAAGCATAGGGTCTTCCTTGCCGTTTACGTATATCTTGAAGTTGCTTTGGCCGTTGACCTGTATCTTGTCCTGACCGTCAACGGTAACCGAAGGCACTTTGCGCAGCATCTCGAGCACGTTGGATGTTTTCGATGCAGGATCCTCGTCCACGTTGTAGCTCACCTTTTCGCCGTTGGCCTGCACCAGTGGCTTTTGAGCCGTAACCACCACTTCATCGAGCATGTCGTATGTGGCAGGCTGGATTGAGTCGTTGGTTTCGGGCTTCTACGGGTCGTCGGTGGCGGCAGCGAATGCCGGGGCTGAGGAGAATGCCGCAGCTGCGATGAGGGCTGATGAAAGTTTAGTCGATGTTTTCATGATTTTGTTTTGGCGGAATGTTTTTGTTTGGACTGCCGGGGCAATCCGGTTTTTGTTTTTTCTGTTTTTTGATTTTGTTTTGGCGGTCGTCGTTCAACCACGGTGCAAAGTTAGGCATTATTTTAGTACTATGCAATACATATTACTGATTATTTTTCAGTACCAATCTCTGTTGTAGAACCCGGTTATGCATTAAATTGCTCGTAATCCGTGTTTTAGATGTTTTGGTTTTTGTGGTTGCCGTGTCATATGAAAGGCATTCTTTAGTGCCGGTTCATATGTTGAGGTAGCTTTTCAGGGCATCGACGTATGTTTCGAAGGCATTGCGTCCTTGCTGCGTGATGCGGCACAGTGTGCGTGTCTTCCTGCCGACAAAGCCCTTTTCGATTTCGATGTAGCCGGCCGTTGCGAGTTTGTCGAGCTGTACGCTGAGGTTGCCGGCCGTGGATTCCGTCTTTTCGCGGAGATAGACGAAATCGGCTTCTGCGAGATTCATAAGAACCGACATCACCGCGAGGCGCAGTTGCGAATGGAGGAGTGGGTCAAGATTTTTCATGGCCGCGTCGTGCAAGGTGTTTCATTTCCAGTCCGGGTATGATCATCAGAATGGTCATGCATACAATGAACAGAGGCATTGCCCATACGGTGTCCAGCCTGATTCCTGCCATAAGCAGCGCAATCAGTACGATGCCTACTGCCATATTCAGCATTCCTCCGTAGACAAGGCTTTTGACGTCAATTACATATCCTTGCACGGATGAGGCGAAGCCGACGAAAATGAACGGGAATGTGAACATTAGCTTCCATAGGTTTTTCTCCAGCACAATGTCGAACACGGCGCAGACAGCGAAGCCCACCACCGCCATCACCATCACGGGTATCCATAGCCTGTTGCTTATTCTATCGGTGAAAGACGTGTATCCTTTTTGCCTTTGCGCCTTTTTCTCTTTGCGGTTGAAGAGGTATCCGAGGGCAATAAGTCCCCAAAGACCGTTGAAGCCGGGATTTCCGGTGGTGACGAGTGCAATCCATACTATTGCTGCCACTGCTACCGAGAGCAGCCCCCAGTTCAGGACTATGTTGCCGTCTCTTATTTCGATTCGGCTTCTCGTGTCGGCAATCATGCGGGTGATGAGTTCAAGGCTCTCACGTTCGTTGATTCTTTTCTCTTCCATAAATTCTGTTTGTTTTGTGGGTTTTAAATCGGTTTATATTATAAACTGTGCAGTGAAAAATATTGGAACGTTGCCGTTCCGATTGTTTTTCGGATGCAAAGGTAAAGCGATTTATTTTATAAACCAAATTTTCGGGCGAAAAAATGATGAATGGTTCAAAAAAAACTTTGTGGACTGTAACGAATGATGTTCATTGCCGTCTTGAATAGTGTAAAATAAATCTAAAAATCATGAAAACTCATTTGATTTCCCTGCTGGCTACGTTTGCTTTCGGAGGTCTGACGGCCATTGCGGCGGTCTATTCGGTAAGCGGCAGGATAGTGGAGGCCAGCGGCGGCGAGCCTTGCCCCGGAGCCACTTACAGGATATACAACGTGTCCGACACGGTTAAGCCGGTTGCAGTGGATGCCGCCGATATGGAAGGGCGATTCAGGCATTCCCTTTCACGCTCGGGAAAATATCTGCTTAAGGCGGAGTATGTGGGGCTGAAGACCGTTTCGAGGTTTTTCACACTGAGCGCGAAGGCATCATCGTCCGACTTGGGCACGATTGCCTTGGCATCCGATTCCGAGACGCTCGGCGAAGTGGTGGTTACAGGGCAGCGCAGGCTTGTCGATAGCGACGGGGCCACGCTTACCTACAATGTGGAGGAAGACCCGTCTGCCACGACCAGCTCCACGCTCGACATGCTGCGCAAAGTGCCTATGGTTTCGGTGGATGCCCAGGAGAACATAAAGGTGAAGGGGCAGTCCAATTTCAAGATTTATCTTAACGGCAAGGAAGACCCTATGCTTTCGGGCGACCCTAAGACGATACTGAAATCCATGCCGGCTGCTTCGATAAAGAAAATCGAGGTGATCACCGAGCCGGGGGCGAAGTATGACGCGGAAGGCACCGGGGGAATACTCAACATAATCACTGTAGGAAAGCAGAATCTTGAAGGTTTCATGGCCAATTTCTCGCTTTGGCACAATATTAGCAATTCTGGCATAAGCGGCTACGGGCGCACCAAGATAGGCAATGTAACCGCTTCCCTCAACGCAAACTACAACGATTCGCGCGTTTATCCGGCAAGGCACTTCTATTGTAATGAAGCATACGAGAATCTTCTTTCTGAAACCGACCGCACCCAACGGACGGTTTCCAAGGGAGCAAACGAAAGGAACTATGTCGGTTCCAGCTTCAACCTTTCTTGGGAGCCGGACACGCTCAACCTGTTCACCGTCTCGTTTGATTTCGGCAAAAGCCTGGGATGGCAGAACACGCGCAACGCACTGGAGATGCTTTCTTCATCCGGACAGAAGCAGTGGAGCTACATAAGAGACTGGAATTCCCACAGTTCAAATCTGGGCTTGAGCGGCCAGGCTTCCTACCAGCACACTTTCCGCAGGAAGGGACACCACATAGTGGCATCATATCTCTACAACAATTACGACAATGACTTCTCGTCAGTGCAGACGAGGCATTCGCTGGAAGGGATTTCGTTGCCGTGGTTGTGGGGAAAGAACGTGAACGACAATGCGACCGGCAGGCACACAGTGCAGATCGATTATACCAATCCGTTCACCTCCCGACATACGTTGGAGGCCGGGGCCAAACTTCAGATGCAGAGAAGCGATGGCAACGCCTATCCGCTATACGGGACCGAATACGACAATATGGCGGTTGCAGAAGACGAGCATGTGGAAATGACGCAGTTTCAGGACATATTCGCGCTCTACGCTTCATATACAGGAACTTTCGGCAGCTTTTCAGGCCGGGCCGGAGTGCGTTGGGAATACACTCATACGGGAGTTGACTACAAGACCCGGCCACAAGGATACAAGGACTTCACCACGGTGCTCAACGATGTGGTGCCGAACGCTTCGTTGACCTACAGGTTCACGCCGGCGTCAAATCTCCGTCTGGCATACCAGATGCGCATATCGCGCCCGTCCCTGTGGCAGCTGAACCCTTACCGCAACGAAATGTCTACCAATCAGGCAAGCTTCGGAAATCCGGATCTTGACAGCCAGCGTTCCAACCAGGTTTCGCTTACATACAGCAACTACGGGGGCAAGGTCGGCGGTAACGTAGGAGTGAGCTATGCTTACACCAAGAACTCGATTGGGAATTATAACTTCCTTAGCGACGGTGTATTCAATTCGACTTATGCCAACATCGGGCGTTATCAGTGGTTCAACATCAACGGGTATATGCAATGGACCGTCATCACGGATATGCAGTTCTCACTGTATGCGGGACTGAACTATGAGGACTACAAGGCATCGTCGCCGGAACTTAAGGCATCGCGGGCGGGATGGAGCGGCAACTTCAACGCCAACTTCGACTATACGCTTCCTTGCCGTCTGCGCCTTTCGGCGTATGGCGGCGCAGGCTCAGGATGGATCATGCTTCAGACATCCGGTTCCGGATGGTTTTATTACGGAGTGCAGGCATCGCGCTCATTCCTGAAGAACGACGCCTTGACAGTCAACGTATATGCCCAGAATTTCATCAATCCGAGGACGGTATATGACAATACGACCGAAGCCCCGGGGATGCGGACTTCATCACGCTATGATTCGGCCAACTTGCATGTCGGCTTCGGAGTCTCTTTCCGGTTCGGTTCGCTTTCCGCCGATGTGAAGCGTACGGCGGCCAAGCTTAATGAGGGCGGCGAGAATGACGGCCCGAGCAAAGGGAAGTGAGCCGCCCAGACACGCTCTTGAAGAGTCAAAGATGCGGGATTGCACATTCAAGCTGCAATCCCGCATCTTTATTGTTTGGGGAAGTGGTTGTTGTTTCCTTGGCTTACGCCTAGAAACTTATTCCTCTGTCTCGGTGAACTTTGTCATGCCTGCGGCAATGAGAAGGTTGTACCAGGCGAAGAGCTTCTTGATGTCGGAGGCATATACGCGCTCGCGGTCATAGTTCTCAAGCACTCCGGCAAAGGCCTCTGAAAGCTTGTCGTTGCTGTCGAGGGCCTTTATGTCAACGCTATTGCCTTCCTGCTTTGCATAGAGGAGGTCGAGTATTTCTCCGAGCGGTTTGTCATCTCCGTCGGTGTACATCGCTATGTCGCCGAGCGATACCACTTTGTCGCGTGATGAGACGGGAAAGCGTTTTTTGCTTGTCATGTCTTCCACGATGATTCGGCTTGCGCTGTGGCTGACGATTTTGTAAAGTCCGGGTTTGCCGGTGATGGCTATTATTTCGCGTAGCATATAAATAGTTTCTTAAATGGGTTTATTGAGTTCGGTTTCAATGAGATGGTCTATTTGCGGAAGGAGAGGGGCAGTCCCGTCGTTTACTATGACGGAACTCTTGTGGGCAGGCAGTCCGGAGAATTCGCCTTTTTGGGACTCGATGCGCCTCAAGACATGCTGTCTTTCAGCTTCGTCGCGTATGCAGGCTCGCGTGGTGCGTATTTCAGCGGGAGCGTCCACAAGCCATATTGAGTCGCATATTTCATCTATTCTGGAAGCGGCAGGAATTGCCGTCTCCACAAAAAACAGACTGTCGTGGCATTCTGCGAGGCAATCCATTATGTCGCGGCGCACGGCTTCGTGTACCACGGCATTGACTGCCAGACGTGTGCTGTCAGAAGCGAAAAGCCTTTCAGCCGTCTCTTTGCGGCGGAGATGTCCGTCGGCATCGTAGATTCCGTCGCCGAGGATTCCTGTGAGCAGTTTTCTGAGCGTGGGGTCTGACTGCATCAGCTGCTTTGCGCGGGAATCGCAGTCGTAGACTTTGAAGCCTTTGAGCCTCAGTGTGGCGGCGACCACGCTTTTTCCGGCGCCTATGCCTCCTGTTACGCAGATCATTCGGGGTGTCGTTGCGATCATCTCACCACTGTGTATTCCAGACTGTCGGTGTGCAGGCTGAGGTTGACGCACTGTTTTGGAGCCCGTTGTATTCTGACCGGTATTCGTCCTGATATCCCCGGCCCTCTTGAAGAATAGTCGGCCACGACTTCGATGCCCGTCTGCGGCTCGTTGAAGCTGCTCATCGGCACGTAGTAGCTTACCTCCACTTTCTGCGGGAAGAGGAGCACGCTCCCGCCGTCATGGATGTTTATTACGGTTACGCCTACCATCTGGTGCTTGTTGACGAGCGGTTCCACGGGAATGGCAACCTTTACCTTGTCGGGAATGAGGCGTGTCCCCGGCATATGCCTCAGTCTAGCCTCTACTGTGGTGGGTTCGGAAAGCCTGCGGCGGACTATGCGGTCGGTATAGACGCGTGTGATTGTGTCGAGGGCTTCCTGTGGGCCGTAGACAAGAGTATAACCTTGCGAGAGCCTCGGATGTCCACCTATCACATATCCGGAGGTTGCGGTAACGTCCGTTCTGACCACTATCGGCACTCGCTTTCCGGGACGGTCGGTATATGTAAGGTGCAGCGAGTCGAGCGAAGTGGAGACTATCTGCGCCGAAGCGCCGAAAGTCTTCTTCATCATGGCCGCGAGGTCGCTCTTCGATACGGAAAGGACTGAGCCGGAGGCAGACGTGTATTCCTTGAAGTCGATTTCTATCGCAGGACGTTTGAGGACGGCGTTGCGCAGAAGCCCTGTGCCCTTGTCGCGCACGGTTACATGGAGCTTGTCGGGGATGTCGCTGATGAACGTTATTGAATCAGGCACGTCTTTCAGCCTGAGGTTGACGTCGAAAGACTGTTGTACGTTGTCATTGAGCGCGAACACGAACCAGAACACGGCTGCTATTGCCACGAATGCAATGTATAGAAGAATGCTGCGGAAGCGTGCTGTAGTCTTCACACGCTTCCACCATTCCTTTATGCCGTTTGTACTGAGGTTCATGTTTCAGCCCGGATGCCTCACGGCTTATGATGTCATTTCTTGGCGGTGCCTTCCTCGCCGAGGGGATAGACGGAACCCTTGTCTATCTTGATTGAGACGTTGGGCGCGATTTCCACGTTCATGGTGGTCTCGGAAATGTCCTTTATGCGTCCGTGGATTCCGCCGGCGGTTACGATTTTGTCGCCTGATTTGAGGGCTTCGCGAGCCTTTTTGATTTCTTTCTGCTTTTTGGATTGCGGGCGTATCATGAAGAAGTAGAATACCACAATCATAGCGAGGATCAGGAGCATTCCCGACCAGTTGTTGCCCTGTTGGGCCTGAAGCAGGATGTTTAGTAGGTTCATTTTTGTTTAAGTAGCTGTTTTAAGGGGTTATTCTTTTGTGAGTTGGCCGTCTTCGCGGAGCATGGTCGTTATCGAGGCAAGCATGCCGTTGATGAACTGCCCGCTTTTAGGCGTGCTGTAGCATTTCGCTATCTCTATGTATTCGTTGATGCTGACCGTGGTCGGAATCTTCGGGAAACCGAGGATTTCGGCGATGGATGTCAGCAGTATCACCACGTCCATGAAAGCGAGGCGTTCGCTGTCCCAAGAAGATGAATTGACGAACCGGTCGATGTAGCTTCGGTATGTCTCGCGGTTGCGGACAGCGGCAGCAAATAGTTCGGCTCCGAAACGCGCGTCCTCCTCGTCTTTGAACATCGGGAGGATTGCGTCTTCATGGTTCTCGGATTCGAAGCGTTTCACCGTTTTCAGCGTGAACGTGCCGATTATGTCGATGTCATCGTTCCAGAAAACGGATTTGTCTTCGAGTGCCTCGAGGAAGTCGGGGTCGTTGAGGATGATGTATTTGTAGATGTTTCTCCAGAATTCGCAGTCGGTCTGATAGTCGGTCGCAGGGAAGTTCATGTAGTCGGAATATATGTCCGACTCCTTGATTGTGCGCAGCAGCGAGTTAAGCGTCCGTTCGTCGTCGGGAAGCCAGCTGAGCTTGTTCTCGCTGACGAATTTCTGGATGTCGAAGTTGCGCCGCAGTTCGGCTACGAACTCATTCTCCACAAAGCGCATGTTGGGGTTGAGGTCTTCGTGGGTGGTGATGTATTTGTGGCGGTTTGCGTCGATTTCCCTTTCTCGCAGGTCGGTCAGTTCGACAGGGAGGATGAGAAGCCTGAAATACAGTTCCCTTGCCTTGTCGAGGCTTTGTGAGAGCTGTTTGAGGGCGTCGGTTACGTGTCCCTGGGAAGAGAAGAAATTTGTGAACGTGGTGGCCATAAGGTCTTTTGACCTTTCGAGTCCGCGCATCGTGTAGTTCTCGCGTCGGCTTATCAGTTCACCAGTGGCCTGGTCAGGGATTATTATCTGGTTGAATATTTCGCTCCAGACCGACACCTCGTCTCCGGGAGTGTGTTCGTTTTTCTTGGCGTAAAGCTTGAATATCCCGGAGTCCTTGACGGCCTGCGTCAGCTTGGCCTCAACGTCGGCAAACGGGAAATCTTCCATCCTGTAGCGTGCCAGGAGCGATTTGATTTTATCATCGTTCAATACATTGGAGATGAAGCGGTTGTCCATCAAAGGCCGTTCTCCTCCGCGTTTTTCCACATCTTTGGCCAGGCGCGTCATCAGCACCAAAAAGTCAAGATACAGTGAATAAGCAAAGCGTTTCTCTTTGGTCGGCGAGCTGGGCTGCGACTCAAGGAGAAACTGTTTCTCAAGCAAAAGATACGAATAAAGCAGTTGCACCACTTTGATTCTTATCAGCACACGATTGATCATATCTCTATATGAAGTGATTTAATTACAGTGCAAATTTAGTGGTTTATGGCCGATTATCCAAATTTTGAACGGTTCTTCGGTCAAAAACCTGCGACCGCCCTTTGCCGCAGGGCCTCGTACATGATGATTCCGGCGGCTACGGAGACGTTGAGCGAGCCTATGTTGCCTTTTATCGGGATTGCGGCGAGTGTGTCGCATCGTCTCAGCATTTCGTTGCTTATTCCTGTGTCTTCCGCTCCCATGACGATCGCTGTAGGGCCGGTGTAGTCGGCTTCAGTATACGGTATGGCGCCTTTTTCGGAAGCACCCACGATTCTGAACCCCGACTCCATCAGGTATGTTGCGGCTTCTGCTGCAGACCGCACGCGGCAGACCGGGAGGTGGAGCAGGGCGCCGGCCGAGGTCTTCACCGCGTCGCCGTTGACGCTTACGCTTCCGCGCTCTGGAATGACTATGGTGTCGAATCCGGCGCATTCGGCGGTGCGGGCTATCGCCCCGAAGTTTCGGGTGTCGGTAAGGCCGTCGAGAATCATCACCAGCGGCATCCGTCCTTCTTCGAAAAGTGTCGGCACGAGTTGGTCGAGCCTGTGGTAGCCGACAGGTGAGAGGAGTGCGATTGCCCCCTGATGGTTCTTCATCGTGATGCGGTTCAGTTTCTCCACGGGTACTTTCTGCACCGGTATGTCATATTCACGCAGCTTTGCGGAGAGCTCACGGCCGAGGTCGCCTCCGAGTTCACGGCGCATAAGCACCTTGTCTATCTCTTTTCCGGCATCGATTGCTTCGATTATTGCTCGGATTCCGAATATGTAGTCGCTTTTGTTCATTTCTGTCTTGGTCAGTTGTTGGGGTTTGTTGCTGTGGCGAGAAGAGATCTGGCGTTTTCCAGTGCGGCGTCGTCGATACGGTCGCCTGAAAGCATTTTCGCTATCTCATGTTCGCGCTCAGGAGGAGAAAGGCGTGTGAGGCGGGTTACGGTGGAGTCTTCGTTGTCGGTCTTGAACACTTTGAAGTGGCTGTCGCCTTTGGAGGCCACCTGCGGCAGGTGGGTTATGGCCATGACTTGGGTCGATTCGCCCATGGAATGCATCATGCGCCCCATACGGTCGGCTATCTCGCCGGAGACCCCGGTGTCTATTTCGTCGAATATTACGGTCGGCTGTTTCAGCCGTGTGCTAAGTGTCTCTTTGAGACTCAGCATCAGCCGTGACATTTCGCCTCCCGATGCGGCCTTTTCGAGCGGCATAAGGTCTTGGTTCTTGTTGAATCGGCACAGGAATGCCACGCTGTCCATTCCGTCGGAGTGCAGTTTCCCTTTGCTTACCATTGCCGAGAATTTCAGGTTGGGGAGCCCGAGTGGCATTGCCGTGGCGGTGAGCATTTCAGAAAACTCCTCTGCCGCTTTGACACGGGTCGCGCTGAGTCGCGCCGCTTTTGTCTTAAGTTCTCCTGCGATGTCGCGCAGTTCCGCTTCAAGCCCCTTAAGGATTTCGTCGGATCCGCCGTCCTGGCCGAGGTTTCTTTTCAGCTCTTCGTGGAGCGAAACGAGTGCGTCGTTGTCGGCCACGTTGAAACGCTTCTGCGCCTCATAAAGGTCGTCCATGCGCTTGGAGATTTTTGCGAGGCGCACGGGGTCGTCTTCTATGCCTGAGGCGAAGTCTTCCACTGTGGCGGCGATGTCCTTAAGCTCTACGTAAAGGCTTTCGAGCCTTTGCTGTATTCCGGGGGCTTCTGTGTCGTTTTCAAAAAGGGAGAGGTCTATTCTGCCGATTGCGGCGCGGGCTTCGGCGATATGCGCCACTGCGCTGCGCTCCGAACCGCCTATGAGTGCGGAGGCGGAGGCAAGCTGTTCCTTGATTTCGCCTGCATCGCTGAAAATGTCGAACTGCCGTTCGATCTCTTCGAGTTCCCCCCGCAGTGGCTTCAGCTTGTCGAGCTGCTGGAGCTGGAAGAGCATGAATTCGCGGTTTTCGCGGTTCTTTGCCATTTCGCTCCGCAGGGTTTCGATTTGTTGTCTGAGCTTTACGTATTTGTGGAAGAGGGATTTGTATTCGTCGCGCAGGTCGGAGTTTTCGGCCATTGCATCGATGATTCTGAGCTGATGGCGAGGGTCGGATAGTTGCAGGTTCTGATGTTGGGAATGGATGTCTATCAGTCTTGGCATCAGTTCCTGCAGAACCAGCAGTGTAACCGGGCTGTCGTTTACGAAAGCACGTGAGCGTCCGGACGGACTCAGCTCGCGGCGCACTATCAGCTCTTCGTCGTTCCATTCCGGGCCGGCTTTTTCAACTATCCCTTTCAGGTGCGGGTCTGGGGAATCGAAAACGGCTTCAATCACCGATTTGCGGTCTGAGCGGCGTATGGCTTTCGTGTCGGCACGTCCGCCGAGCAGGAGCGACAAGGCTCCGAGCATTATCGATTTTCCCGATCCTGTCTCGCCTGTGATGACGGTCAGGCCCGGCCCGAATCCGGTCTCAAGCCTGTCGATGAGGGCGTAGTTGTTGATGGACAGTTTTCTGAGCATATGTGAAGATTGGGGGTTCAGCGCGTTTCTTCCGGGTTCTTTATCTTGTTGAGCCGGTCGTTCTCTGTAGGATAAAGCTTTTCCAGAATCTCGTATACCTGTTCACGTTCGCTCTGCGGTGCCTTGGAATAGACATTGACGAGTTCGTCAAGCTTGGCGTCGCGGAACATGGACAGTGCTACCGACATCGGTGCCAAGTCGTATATCTTGCCCATGGTCTTGAGGCTTTCGGTTATCACGGCGCGGCCTTTGTCAGGGCTCGTTACCATCTCGTCAAGCCCTTTGCGGTAGTAGTCGTAGTTCATCTGGCGTATGGAGCCGGTGTTGTTGTCGGTGTACACGCTAAGCACCGCGCTTCGGTTCTTGTTGTCTTCAAAGGCCCTCCAGCCGATTTCGCCTCCCGACTGCGCCATCTGCACCACCCCGGCAGCCTTGTCGAAATACGGCTGTCCTCCCATCGGAGAGAAACTGTCGAAGTCAAGTGCCAGGAAGAGATACGCGTAGAAGTTTAGAAGGGCGGTGAGGTTGTTGTCGATGTTGTTCTCATTGAAGATGATGGGGTCGCCCTCCTTGTAGTCGAACTCTACCTTGTTGTCTTTGAAGTTCAGCAGGGTTGTGGTATAGGTTGAGTTGTAGACCGGCCGCGAGAGCTGCACCTGTATGTCTCCTTTGATGCGGTCGTCGGCATATTCCTTCACAGTGAGGAAGAAGCGGCATTCTATCTTCTCGTTAGGGTAGAACTGCGCGTTGGTCCATTTCGTGGTGTTGAAATACTCCGTTATGGACTCTTGCAGCGTTTCAAATACGCTTTTGTTCGTTCCTTGTATCTGGCTTGAGTTTACTTCCACCTGGCAGTTCAGTTCCTGGGCCGAGGCTTCGTAAGGGAGTGCAAAGGCTGTCAAGGCCAAGGCTGATGCAGCCCCGGCCTTTAAGAATTTCGGATTTCGGATTTTTAATTTATAGGTCATTGATTGTCAGCGTTGCAAAATATGGTCTCCACCATTCTGCGGGCCACTTCGCTTTTTGCCATCAGAGGAATTTCCGAAACGCGCCCGTCGGCGGCGATGAGCGTAACCTTGTTGGTGTCGGTGCGGAATCCCGCGCCGGCGTCTCGGAGAGAATTGAGAGCTATCCAGTCAAGTCCTTTTCGCATCATCTTGCCCGTTGCGTTTTCAGTCTCGTTGTCGGTCTCCAAGGCGAATCCGACCAACGTCTGATTCGATCTTTTGAGCTGTCCGAGACGTGCGGATATGTCCGGGTTTTTGACAAGCTCGATGGTCATGCTGTCCCTCTTCTCACGTTTTATTTTCTTTTCAGCGCATTCTGCCGGAGCGTAGTCGGCCACGGCCGCGCAGAATATGGCTCCGTCGCATTCCGCGAACACGCTTTCGCTGGCTGCGAGCATTTCGCGTGCGCTTACCACGTCGATTCGTTCTATTTCCCCTTCCGGTGTCGGCAGGCTCACCGGGCCTGCCACGAGCCTCACTTTTGCGCCAAAGTCGCTTAGGGCCTTGGCAAGGGCGAAGCCCATTTTCCCGCTCGAATGGTTACCGATAAAACGCACCGGGTCGATGTTTTCGTATGTCGGCCCCGCTGTTACAAGATATGTTTTCCCTGCAAGAGGTTTATTGCCTGTGAGATAAGATGCTACGGCCTCGAATATCTTCTCCGGCTCTTCCATACGTCCTTTCCCTACAAGACCCGATGCAAGTTCTCCTGCTTCCGGCTCGATTATGCCTACCCCGTCGGCACGTAGCATGGCGAGGTTGCGCTGAGTGGAAGGGTGCTTCCACATGTCAAGGTCCATTGCCGGGGCGGCAAAGACTTTGGCGCGGGTGGAGAGATAGCTTGTGATGAGCATGTTGTCGGCTACGCCGTTGGCCATCTTGGCTATGGTGGAGGCCGTAGCCGGGGCAATCACCATGGCATCGGCCCAAAGGCCGAGGTCTACGTGGCTGTGCCATTCGCCCGTGTTGGCCGTGAAGAACTCGCTTATCACTGGCTTTCCGCTAAGTGAAGACAGCGTAACCGGGGTGATGAACTGCTTGCCGTTGGGCGTTATCACCACCTGCACTTCGGCTCCTGCCTTGACGAAAAGGCGCAGGAGCATCACTGATTTGTAGGCCGCGATGCCGCCGCTTATGCCCAATACGATGTGTTTCCCTTTAAGCATATAATGTAAAGCTAAAACATCCGACATCTGGCACCTACCTCTTCGGAGGGAAATACTTGAACTTAAGCTGCCGGAGCATGTCTTTGGTGTTTTTCGGGAAGTCGCCCTGCATCATCCAGTCGTAGAACGACGGTTCGCGCCGCAGCACTTCCTCTACGGTCTTTCCTTTGTGTTTCCCGAAGTTGAATACAGGCACGTCCTTGTCGTTGAGGACGATGCGTCCGGCAAGGTCTACGTTGCGTCCCGAAGCCGAAAACTCCGCAAGGAAACCTATGTCGTTTTTCAGGTTGCCGTAGCGGTCGAGCTGACCGAGAAGCACGTCGTAAGTGGCTTGGGTGTCGGCCAGGGCGGAATGTGCGTTCTCGAGGTCGCCACCGCAGTAGAACTTATAGGCTGCAACGAGGGTGCGCTGTTCCATCTTGTGGAATATGTTCTGCACGTCGATGAAATGGCGTCCTTTGATTTCAAAGTTCAGTCCGCAGCGTGCGAACTCTTCCATCAGCAGAGGCACGTCGAACTTGTTGCTGTTGTAGCCAGCTATGTCGCATCCGTCGAAGATGGCGAGGAGGGCTTTGGACACCTGCCGGAAAGTGGGGCAGTCCTTCACGTCTTCGTCAGTTATATGATGTATTGCCGTAGATTCCGGCGGAATCGGCATTTCCGGATTGATTCGTCGGCTTTTCTTCTCCTCTGTGCCGTCGGGACTCACCTTTATGTAGGAAAGTTCCACTATGCGGTCATGGGTTATGTTGGTGCCGGTAGTCTCCAGGTCGAAGAAGATGATCGGTTTGGTGAGATTCAGTTTCATCGTGATAAGATGTTGTCCGTGCGCGTTTTGAATTTGCGAATCACTCGATTACCTGCATCGGCATCAGCAGCACAAGTGTCTCTTCGCCTTCTCCCTGTTCCTGCGGCACGAATAGTCCCGGGCGTGCCGGATCGCTGAGCTTCACAAGCACCGAGTCGCTCTTCAGGTTGTTGAGAACTTCAATCATATACAGGGCATTGAAGCCTATCGTCATCGAATTGCCCTCGTATTCGCAGTTGACGCGTTCCTCGGCGGAAGTGGCATAGTCAAGGTCTTGGGCCGAAAGCATCACCTCGTTGGGCTGGATGTTTAGGCGCACGAGGCTTGAGGCCGCGCTTGCGAAGAGCGACACACGCCGCATGGCGTTGAGGAGCGAGGCGCGGTCTACGGTCAGCAGGAACGGGTTGTTCTCCGGGAATACGCGGTTGTAGGCCGGATAATTGCCGAGGATGTATTTGGATGTCAAAGAGAAATTGCCGAAGTCGAAAGTTGCCTTTTTTGAGTCCATCGTAATCACGATGTCGGCATCCTCCTTTGATATGAGCGCACGCAGGATGTTGGCTGGCTTCGACGGCAGGATGAAAGAACGCTCCATCTGGGGGGCCGATTCCTTATTGACATATTTCACGAGCTTGTGTGTGTCGGAGCTGACGAAAGTTATGTCTTCGTTGTGGATGTCGAAGTATATGCCGGTCATGACCGGACGAATGGTGTCGGTGGCTACCGCAAAGATGGTGTTTTCGATGCCTTTCTGTATCATCGAAGCCGGTACCGTGAGCTTTGCCGAATCCGCCTCCATCTCGGTCTGTCGCGGATACTCGGCGGCATTGATGCCGGAAAAGTTGAAATGCCCCGTCAGGAATTTGATGTCAATCTCAAGCGTCTCCTCATTGATGTAGAAGGTTACAGGCTGGTTGGACACTTCTTTGAAAATGTCGAGCATTCGCTTTGCCAGGATGGCGATGGAACCGTCTGAATCGCTTTCGCTGATTTCTACTTTGGCGGAGATCGTGTTTTCCTGGTCGCTGCCTGTGATGGTCAGCTCGTTGCCTTTCACCGTGAAGAGAAAATTGTCGAGAATCGACAATGCGTTTTTCGAATTGATGACTTTGCTGACAGCCGTAAGCTGTTGCTGCAAAGCCTTTCCTGCTACGTTGAATTTCATCTTTATATGTCTGTTTTTTATTTTTTCCTGCACAAAGATACTACATTTTTCCGGATTGCCCAAACCCGGCCGGACAGAAACGGAAATATCTCCTGGTGTGATATATCTCAAGAAATCATAAAGAACCACACAATCCATTTTTGGCCGATTTGTTTTATGTGGATTGTGTGGTTCTTCGTCAGGCATTCATTAGATAATCAGGTCTAAGGTGTCTTTTTCTTGCGGCCGCCGATTACTACGGCAAGTCCGATGTCAAGCGAGTTGAATCCTTTCCGGATAATGTGGGCCGATGCGAACACGCGCAGGTGGCTCCACAGTTCTACGCCGATTTTGGGTATGAACACGGCTCCGGTGCCGCTCACGTCGTATAGGCGATCGCCGACCGTGTCGTAGAATCCTACTCCGATGCCCATTCCGGCGAATGGATTCACTTTCTGTCCCTGCCGGAAATTGTATGCTCCTGTCAGGGCAAGCGAAAGTATTCTGTTGGTCTGACTGTAGGCGGTCGTGCCTCTTTGGAAGTCTCGCATTACGCCTGTGAAGTCGGCCGATATGCCGCAGTCGAAGTTCGTTTCCGGAATGTTGTAACGCATGGCGAGTCCCATTGTAAGGCCTCCCTGCCCTTTTGCGGCGTGGTATTTGTCAGCCGGGAAAGCGGCTCCGATTGCGGCTTCTCCCTCGAACATCTGTACTCGTGCAGGCATAGAAGTCTCCTGAGCCATTGCGGTTAGCTCTGAACGCGAGTTCGGGATAACGAAAGCCCTAACGGCTGTTCTGCAAAGAGACATAGA
>ERZ777305.399-NODE-399-length-71902-cov-14.437833_pt1 | contig 71902 bp, 53 predicted proteins | sample MGYA00374965_ERZ777305 | MGnify/ENA primary metagenome ERZ777305 (study PRJEB29328, sample SAMD00013331) | mouse gut metagenome | study: EMG produced TPA metagenomics assembly of the Metagenome analysis of fecal microbiota from mouse which was promoted...
TTTTCTCAACCTTCTTTCTTGGGATTCCCTATATTTGAATTATACAGGAAGCTCCAATACATCCTTTTTCCCATCGCAGGACCACTAGTCTGCATTGCCGCAAAAGCTTATCCGCAATGCCAGGAAAAGTCGGAAAACCACCTCTTCTTAAAGAAACGGGGCAAAAAATGGACGGAAAGCCCCAGATGCCATCGCTGACCTGAAAATATGCCTTACCGCCTGTACCCTCCGTCGTACCGGTCCACCATCTCCGTGATCTCCGCCGCATACCGGGGATAGGCCGCCACGATATCCTTGATCTCCTGCTTGGCCTCCTCCGCCACCGTATTGTTGTACTCCATCTGTTTGCGCAGAGACTGCCTGCGCAGGATCAGCTCGTGGCGTCTCTCCACCTGCTCCCTGCGGTCCAGGATCACGGATACATTGCCCGAGAGCTGATCGGGATACAATATATGATAATGCCCAAGCTGGGTGAGCAGCTGCTTGTGATAATACTCCCGCCTGGCCTCCGTCTCCGCGAACTGCTTGCGCTGCTCCTTCTCCTCCAGGTACTGATGATAACGTTTCTCCAGCTTTTTCCCGCTGTCCACATCATACTTTATATAGTAGTAATCCAGCAGATTCTTGTTGTTCACATAGCGGATCTTCACCTTGTTCTGGAGTTTGACCAGCCTTCTGGCATCCCGCAGCACCCGCTCCATTTCCCGGTCCGCGTCCATATATTTCACCGCCAGAATCGTCAGCGCCAGAGCCGTTGCCAATACGGCGATAAAATATCCTACCTGGGTCTGCATATCCAGCGCGAATTGCAGTACTGCCAGCAGTATCATACAGATCACAAGGGCCGTCAGAAAGATCACCGCCATTCCCCGCAGATTCTCCATGATCCCATGCAGCTCGTTTTTACGGTACTCGTAGGCATGCCGCTCCCCATCCAGACGCTGCAAGTCCTGTTTCACCAGAGTCCCGTAATGTTCCGTGTCGCGGATCTTGTTTATGCCCTCCTCCAGCTCCGGTTCCCGGTTCTTGAGCTGATAGTAAAGAGCGTCGTCCATTCTGTTTTTCCGCTGTGTAAAATCCTCGTACTCCCGCTCCATACTCTGAAGCTTGCGGGCCGTGATCTCCAGGCTTTCCATCTCCTGCTCCGGCAGTGCCTCCAGCTCTTCCAGGTCCGTCAGATACGCCGTGACCCTGCCATATTCACCCTGCAGCATCTCCAGCTCTTTGGAGGCCTCCGCGATCTGCTCCAGACAGTCGGTCACATACCGGCTGCGCTCTTCCTCCTGCTCAAAATCCACCCCGTCCCGGGCATTGACCAGCCTTTCCCACTCGCCCTCCTGAGCCTTTCTCCTGCTCCTCGGAGTAAAAATCTTACGAAAAAAATCAAAAATCTTCAAATCAACCTCTTTCCGCGGCAGCTCTCCTGCCACCGGTCCTCTTGCGATACTCATTTTTCAGTGTCTGAAGGAGTCTGTCCGCCTCCTCACAATACTCCGCCATTTCTCCGTCCTCCCTGCGCGCCTTAAGCTGCCGCAGACGCCGATACTCCGGCGTCTCCAAAAAGTCCTGCCCCATGGCCTCCATAGCCTGTTCCAGTTCCAGAGATTCCCGATAGCGGTCCGGGTATTCTGCCACCAGGGCCACATAGTCCCGCTCCGATAGTTCCATCCTTCTGGCAGTCAGAAAGCCGGAAAAATATTCCGCCTCTCCTCCCCCGGTCTTCCACGCCTGCAAAAACAGCTGCGCGGCCCGACCGTAGAGCATCTGCCGGGCATACACCACACCTTGATTGTGCAGGATGTCCGCTGTCAGAGCCTGCAGCGCAGGCACCTCCATCTCCTGATTCTCCCTGATCCGGGCCAGCAAGCCCTCATAGGATCTGAGAGCCTCCTCATATCTCTTCTGCTCCACGAGATGATCCGTCTGAAGCTTTTGTTTCTCAAAGTCAGACAGCCCGGAACCAGCCCGCAGCGTCTCCTCCACCCGGCTCACCGTCTCCTGATCATAGAGTCCCACATAGGACAAAATCTGAGACACAAAACCGCTCAGCGAACCCTGCTGATGTACCATCGGGTACAGTACCTGTGTAAGTCCGGGCAGCTGACAGACTCTGCGGATAAAATCCAGCAATTCGTCGTTCATTACGCTGCCGTCCAGTAAAAACGCGTTTTCCTTGAGGCAATAACACAGCTCCTCCATACAGTATACCCGCACTCCCAGCTTGGGCAATACATACGGTTCCCGGGCATAGTCTCCCACACAGACCATGACCGGCGCAGACCCGCTACGGCTCTCCTCCGCCCTGCCGTCCCCGCAGATCACGCGCTGACGCCAGGTAAGCTCAGTCGAGGGTCTGATCTCACCAAACCCCAGATCCTCCAATTCCACGCAGAGCTGTTTTTCTCCCTCCATATACAGTTTCATTCCGATTCTGGAAAACTCGCAGTATCCCCATTCATCTTCCCCTGAGAACTCATGCTCTTGAGGCAGTTCACCCAAAGTCAGGGATACCCGGGTCACATTTCCGTCGATCAGAGGAGTGATCACCAGACTGATAGGAGCGGTCTTTCGCACATAAAATTCACAGCTATACTCCGATTCATACCAATTTTCTCCCGCGTCCAACAGGGCATAATAGGACTCCTGCCCCTGGCGCAGCACCTCCATACCGATGTTGTATTTCAGCTTATCTCCGCCCAGAAACACATGCTCCTTGCCCGCCTTGCTGCCAAAATGCTTGTCCAACAGGCAATAGACCGCGCCCTTACTGTAGAGATTCACGCCCTGAAACACTCTCCGGCCCCGGCACAGATACTGTAGGCTCTGGGACATCCATTCCTCCGCGAAACTCTCTCCGATGAGATACACTGCGGATACCGTACCTTTCCCGCATTCCTGACTGGCCACCTCCAACAGCTGCCGGTCCAGCTGCGCTACTCTGTCGCCGCTAAGTCCGCTGATATCCGGCAGACAACTCTCTCCGTCAAAGGGATATACGCAAGGATAGACAAATGCCACGATGGGAGTGGTACGCTTGTTGCACTCCATGCGCATACTGTAGATCCCATCCTCCCGATAGTCAAGCAGTACCGTCTGACAGGCCCACAGCTCCCCGGGCTGGTACAACATATAATCATAAAAACTCTCCTCATAGCTCTGATAGTACACTCTGGTATAGCCAAGGCCCAGCCCCGTCACCGTCTGATTGAGCACCTCTACCAGAACACTGTCCAGTCTCCTGCTGGTGATCATCATGGCTACGATCCTCTCCGGGGCGGACACCAGCGACAGAAGTCCCAGACTTCTCTTCATAAACAAAGTCAGCAGCGCCACCGGCTCATAAGTTTCCCCGTCGATCAACACCTGTTCCCCCGCTATGGCCAGCTCCACAAGATTCTCCACTACTATGGCCTCCTGGGGCTCCTCCTGGGCAAAGCGCAGGGCTTCCCTGCCAAAAAACCACTGTCCCGTCCCCTGGCGTTTACACAGTATGGTAGGGATATTATAATGTTCCTCCCCCGCCACGCAGGACAGGGTTTCCACCTCGCAGTCCTGAGACAGATAGGCATAACTGATCTGAGAAAACTCGTTTCCCAGATCGTATCCTACGATAACCTTATCACCTGCCGCTCCCAGCATACCGCACCTCCATGCCGCGCACTATTTTAACCTGAATAACTGTCTGCCCAAATACTCTTTGCGGTAGAACTCTTCCAGCTGCTCCTCCAGCGCGCCATAATCCTCCAGACTCCTGCTCACTGCCATCTCGTTGATCCTGCCGAAACGCCCCTCCGTCTCCGCGGCCGGGACATCGCTCTTACTCAGCTCACCGCTCTCCATCAGCTGCTCCACTCTGCCCCGCTCTTCCACTATATAATATTGCAGGTTTTCCCCAAAAAACAGGACAAATTCTTTGCTGCATACGCCGCCGTACACCGGCCGCATCTCCTCCGTGACATAGAGATCCTCGTCTCCGTTTTCCTGACTCAGCAGATAGTGTATCCGCACCACACTGTCCGGATGTCCGTGATACTCGATAAAAGTTCTGTCCGTCAGAGGCGCCAGTTCCCGCTCCATGCCCTGATAGGCCAGAAAATCCTTAAGCCGTATGCCCTCTTCCATAAGCCGGCAGATAAAGTCCCTGGCAGTTTGGTGAATCTCCTCCGTGATCTCCGCTCCATGCTCCGCGTAATATTTTACAAAGGCCAGCCTGCATACTTTCTGCACCGGCTCCCGGCGTCTATGTAGACGCATGATCTCCCGACAGACCTCCGGCTGTATCTCCTTTCCCCTGACAAAATAGTCATGGGCAGACAGGGACATATAGGCACCCGCCACCTGGGGATTGGCCCCTCTGGATATATAATAAGAAAATATTTCCTCCTGCTCTCCCACATAACACCCTGTCACCAGCATCTGCAGCAACAAACGCTCACAGAGCTCCCGGCATTCCACATCAAAAGAGCGGGCCGCTTTCCAGATACTGCGCATCTCCCGGGAAGGCCCTTGATAATACATGCACAGATACCGTAGGATCGTGCCGTCATATTTTTTCCCCTGAAAGATCATTTCGGCCAGTTGCAGCAGTTTCTGTTCCAGAGTGTATTCCAGCCTCTGTATCATCTGCCCCACCAGTTCCACCATTACCCTGCTGTCCAGTTCATACAGTCCGTACCTGCACAGCCAGTCGTATGCCTGCTGGTAACTGCCCCGTATCACCATGTAACGCACCGCTGTCTGCCGCTCCCGCTGCCCCAGCAATTCACCGTCAAGACCAGCCAGAAAGCTGTCCAGCGCCTGCACCTGGTCCGTCTCGTAATAGCAGTCCATCAGTTCCCGGCACGCGTCCCGCCGCACTGCCGTCTCCAGCTCCTCACAGTTCCATATCCGCAGTCTTCTGGCCTCCTGCTGCTGTCTGGGCTCCTCCGGCAGTTCCCGGCTGCTGTACAGATACAGATCCAGTTGCGGGCTGTCCGTCACCCACTGGGCCACCTTGCCTATATGGCGCCCCGGTACCATCAGCTTGTCCGGAGTGCAGGGTATCTGAGTATACCGCCGCCCCTCCTCATCCTCCAACAGCACCAGACAACCGCTGCCGTACAGAGCAAACCAAGCCCTGTCGTCGGCTATGGGATATAGAGTCTCCATCCTGTTTCCCGGCTGGCATACCACCACCCTGCGGATACCCGGACAGGACAGGCGTACTTCATGGGCAAAGATCATGCGTCCCAGCTGCCGGGCAGTCTGCTCCCCGATCATGTCCTCCGTCAGCAGTTCACGGTACAGATAGGCCAGATCCCGGCTCATATGTTCCTTTTGGATCTGCTCGATCACAAACTGTTCCATCTGCTGACGGTATCCGGCATACAGGTCGATGTATTCCTCCCTATGCTCCTGAAGATATCGGTACAGATAGGCGCTGTGGGCGTAATCCAGATTATTCTGGTAGGAAAAGTACAGCAGGACCGCTTTCGGCAGAGCTATCTCCCTGTCCAGATCCAGCGCCATCATATAATATTCGTACAGCCGGGTGATACGCAGCTCCGCCTCCACACCCCTCTGATACCACTCAAATGCCTCCGGCGTCACCCTGCCTCCCTTGATGAGCAGCCGGCATATCTCTTTAAGCACCCGCTCCTGAGGCCATCTCCCATAACTGCTGCACAGCAGGGTATACAGCTGAGGGGAAAAGTCCTTGACCCTCTCCGCCAGATAATACATCTGCTCCTGCAGCTCCGGCGATAAGGCACCCCGCTTGTCGCCATAGACCAGAACCCGCAGTTCAAAGCCCCCCAGTCTGCGCAGTATGGCAGGATTCATATTCAGCAGCTGCAAAGCCTCTATATAGATTACCGGGCTGCTACAGCCCTGGCCGGACAGTCTCTCAAGGAAAGCCCACTTGGCCCCCGGCGTCCGGTAGTGATCCTCCCACAGATACAAAAGCAGCCACGCCACCTGCCAGCATCCGGGCACTTCGTGATGAATCCTGCGCACCCGCTCGGCCACCTGCGCCGTATAGACTCCGTCCTGTCTGACCAGAGTGGTCAAATAGAGATAATATGCCTCCAGCGCCGCCGGGTCCGTCCTGTAAAGTCCCTGTCCCTGCTCCAGCAGGTCCATGGAATGTTCGAGCAGCCACTGGGCCTCATCAGATTGCTGGTTGGTGATCATCAGCTGCGCCTGGAAGAGCCTTGCCTCCACATCCCGCTCGTCCAGAGCCACCAAAGTGTCCACCAATTTTTCCGACTCCTTCAGCCAGATAGAGGTGCTGATCTGTTTCAGGCGCATGGTCTGATAAGACTCCATCAGCTGTACCAGAAGACGGCCCCGCTCTCTGCCTGCCCCGGCGGCCGCTCTCACCCGGCCGCAGTAGACCGTCACCGGGGTCTCCAGCCTGCACTCCCTGTCGGACAGCGTGATCCGCCCCCGGTTTCGCCCTCCGTGCAGCATGCTGTCATCCACAAAGACCGGCAGACGGCAGCTGCTGCCCATAAAGTCGTCGCCTGTCAGCACCTGCTTTTCCGTAAACAGAAAATCTCCCTCCACGGTGATCTGCAGACAGGTTGCTCCCCAGCCGCTGCGGATCACCTGGATCTCCAGTTCCGTCACCCCCACCGGATTCTCAATCTCCAGCTCCTGCCCGGTAAGAGCATATTCTATGGGCTGTTTTTTATGTATCGCGATCAGAAATTCATCTACATTGTGCTCATTGCCCCGGTTGGTGGACAGCCCCAGATATAAAGTGCGGTACTGCCTGTCATTTCCCACCAGGATATTCTCAAAACCGGGGGAGTAAAATAATGCCACAGCCTCGTCCCAGTTCTCCCGGGCCAGATTGGCAAAATGAAAAAGATTTTTCACCGGTCCCATGGAGGACAGAGGAGCGCTGCCGCACACAGTCACCACATAGGGAAGACTGTATTCCCCGTGGCTGCTGACCACATAAAAACAGCCTTTGACCTCCTGACCCGCCGACAGCTCTTCCCCGTGGAAACAGAACGCGATCTCCTCATCAGCTCCCGTCAAGTCGCAGGTCAGGCATTCCATGCGTATATCGGAACTGCTGATCCGGCCCACAGTGGGGCCGCCGCCATGGACCTCTACGCCAAAACTCCCCTCATAACATTCCCCCGGCTGCAGGACAAGTTCTATTTTCGTGCACGAAAAATCCAGGGAACCGTCCTCATAGTCGAATTTTCCCTCTAAAATATGACTGATCTGGCTGATATCCCCACCCGCCGCCGACAGCTCCGGGGCAGAGAGTGTGACAGAATCCTGCATGTATTCCTCCCGCCTTTTATGCCTTTTTGTCCTCATACAGTGTAACATATTAAGCCACGGCTGGCAAGTCAAATACCCCGCGGCAGTCCGCAGAAAAGCGGTTCAAATTTCTCCCCTCATGGCACATCCTGTCTTTCCCCGCATATATTGATTAAGAAAGAATACTCAGCGAATAGAGAAAGGCATCCTATGAGCAAAAATATAGCAGATCTGACGGCCACCCAGGAGGGCAATGCTGAGAACGGCGTCCAGAATACCGGCACTCTGCAGATCAGCGTCATCTCCTCCGTGGCCTATATTCCCATTGCGGGAGCCACCGTCGTCATCTCCTACACCGGTGATCCAGAGACCCCCATCGCCACACTGACCACCGACAGTTCGGGGGAGACGGAGGTGATCACCCTGCCCACTCCGCCCCTGTCCTACTCCCTGGACCCTGAGAGCCTACAGCAGCCCTATTCAGAGTACAATATCCTGGTCACGGCGGAGGGTTACGAGCCCGTGTATGTCACCGGCTCCGAGATGTTCGAGGGGGAACTGTCCCTACAGCCCATCCGAATGAACCCCATAGAGATGGAACCCGGCCGGGAAGAAAAACGGGTGCCCATTCCCGTACACACCCTGTTCGGCGATTATCCGCCCAAGATCCCGGAGGACGAGATCAAGCCCATGGGGGAAACCGGGGAGATCGTATTGAGCCGGGTAGTGATACCGGAATATGTCATTGTACATGACGGCGTGCCCTCCGATTCCTCTGCCCCCAACTACTGGGTGCGGTACAAGGATTACATCAAAAACGTGGCGTCCTGCGAGATCTACTCCACTTGGCCGGAGGCCGCTTTGTACGCCAATATTCTGGTGATCATGTCCTTCACGTTAAACAGGGTATACACGGAATGGTACCGGAACCAGGGGTACAATTTCACCATTACCTCCTCCACCGCCTACGACCAGAAATGGGTCTACGGGCGCAACACTTTCCAGAATATTGACTTTCTGGTGGACAGCATATTTGCCAATTTCCTGTCTCGCCCGGGAGTCCGCCAGCCGATTTTCACTTCCTACTGCGACGGTCAGCGGGTCACCTGCTCCGGCCTGAGTCAGTGGGGTTCCAAATATCTGGGGGACCAGGGCTACTCTGCTATCGAGATCATACGCTACTACTACGGCAACGATATGTACATCAACACTGCCGACGTGATCTCCGGGGTGCCATCCTCCTGGCCGGGGTATTCTCTCACTGTGGGTTCCTCCGGCGAGAAAGTATTGCAGCTGCAAAATCAGCTAAACCGCATCGCCCGCAATTACCCTGCCATCCCCGTGATCACTGCCGACGGCATATATGGCCCTCTCACCGCGGGCGCCGTCCGCACTTTCCAGGGAATCTTCAACCTGCCCCAGACCGGGGTAGTGGATTATCCAACCTGGTATGAGATCTCCGATATCTATGTGGGAGTCAGCCGCATTGCGGAGCCGGGACAGTAGAGCGTCAGAAGGGACTCTTGCGTTTCCGCAACAGTCCCTTTTTCTTTTTTCTTTGTTCTTTCTTACCTGTGTATTTACTGCGCTATGCATTAACCTCTTGCTGCCTGTTATTGCACAGGGATATATTCTGCTAGACAAAGCTTTCCACAGCGCTCTTCATTATACCGTCAAAAGTATAGCAGGGTTCCTCCTTCGTAACAGGGAGATTCACAGCCTGCCCGCTGAAACCGGACATATAGATAGCTGTGATGACCTCCACGGTCCTTCTGCCATCTTCCCCGGTGATCAAGGGACGTGCCCCGGTCTCCAGGGCTGTGAGCACATCGTCAATCTCCCCGGTGTGGCCCTCGTAGGCCAGATCCGGCAGTTCACGGTAAAAATCCTGTATTTTGTCTATCAGGTCCCGGTTCCCCCCCTGCACGGGGAATCCGTCCTGCTGGCTGCATTCCGCCTTGACATCCCAGGGCTCGGAGATTCTGGCGTCCGCGCACTGCAATACGATCCCCTGCTCCTCCCCGTGGTGCACCACAGAGCTTGTGATCCGGGCCATGCTGCCGTCCTCATACCGAAGGCAGGCCACGGAGAGATCCTCCACTTCCGCGTTGTCGTGCATCACATTGGTCAGCATGGCCATTACCGTCCTGGGCATTTTCCCCTCCAGCCAGTTCAGCATATCAATATGATGTACGGCATGGTTCAGCGTGGGACCGCCGCCTTCCTTCTCCCAGGTTCCTCTCCACCATAGGTCATAATAACAATGCCCCCTCCACCAGAAAGAATCCACTTGAGCCAGGCAGATCTTTCCCGCCAGACCGCTGTCCACAACCTTTTTCAGCTTGTATACCGGATTTCTGAAACGGTTCTGGGCAATACATGCCAAGGTCACATGATTGCGTTTTTCAGCCTCTAACATCTCGTCACATTCCGCCAGGCAAGTGGCCATAGGCTTTTCCACCACCACGTTGCAGCCCGCGTTCATACTGTCCACGGCAACCTCACAGTGCATGAAGGGCGGTGTGCAGATCAGCACCAGATCGATGGAGATACCCGAGGAGATCATAACCCGGTGGTCTGTAAAGATCCGGCAGTCCAGCTCATACTTTGCCCGCATGGCCTCCGCCTTTTCGGGGTATATGTCACAGAGCGCCACAATCCGGCATCTGTCCGGAAACGTGAGCAGTCCCTCGATGTGCATATTGGCGATATTCCCCGTCCCTGCTATCGCTACATGAATCATATATTTTAACCTCCATAAAACAGGCCCCTTTTTTCAAAGAGGCCTGTCTGGACTAAACTGTTCTGTTATCTGTTAACATGCTCTGTGCGCTCGTCAATGATTGTCTGTGCGCCGGCATTCCCCAGCTCTTCCATATATTTGTCATATGTCTCCTCAAACTGATCCTCGGGACATGTGATACACATAACCTGATACTCATCCTTTACCAGATTGAGATCTGTGATCAACTCCGGCGTGGAAGGAGAGGTGTAGGTGGAATCATGGTTCAGCGTTCCTACCATAGCGTTTTCATAGTTGGCTACCACATGATCCTCATAGCCCGGAGCCTCTTTCGCGGTACATGCATTGAAATCGTCCACTGTAGCGAAGTAGCCCTGATTACCTACCAGGAAGATGTCGGCACGAATCCAGTCTTTGTCCTTGGTATTGTACTCGGCATCCTTAACAACGGGCACGCCGTTGCTGTCATAGTCATAGTGCTCGCCCTCGAAACCATGATACAGCACATGTCCGCCTTCCTTGGTGCACATCCAATCCAGATAGGTCATGCAAGCCTCAACGGTCTCCGCATCCGCTGTCAGAGGACAGAAAGCGATCAAACCGCCGGATGCATATGTAGCGCTGTACTGTTTTCCGTCGTTGACATTCTTGAGAGGAGGGATGGAGATGATATCCGCACCCGGATCATTTTCCTGCAAAGTCTTCAGCAGGGAACCTCTCATTACGTCCACACTACCGTTTACGGCGTACTCAAAGCCGGCTGCCGAACCGGTAACGATTAAGCTCTTGAAATTATCCTCGGACAGGGTATAATACTCCTGATCCAGAAGGCCGTTGTTATACATCTTGTTCATGAAACGATAGTAGTCCCGCATACCCTCGTCATAGTAGTCCTGAATAGCGTCCTCTGTGCTGGCGATCTCTACAGCGTTAGGATCTCCGGCAATCTTGGAAAATGCCATTCTCAGGTTCCAAGCGTTCCAGATGAGCATACCGCGCACATCGTTTCTGTTATCCGGATTGTTCTTGGTCATCTGTTCTATTGCGTTATACAACTCGTCAGGCGTGGTGGGCACGCTCAGCCCAAGATCATCCAGCCAGTCTTTTCTGATGCAGATATTGTCCTTGGCTGTCGTAGCACGTTTTGCCACAATACCGTAAAGTTTGCCATCCGGGTTTCTGCCGATGTCAAGTACTTCCTGCCCCAGATATTCTTTCATGTTCAGCGCCTGATCCGGGCCGTCGATAAACTCAGTCAGATCCCAGATACCGCCCTGATTGAAATAATCCTCCGCATAGGCGTATGTGTAGGTCAGTGTCAGATCGGGAGCGGTCTGGCCCGCCACCATACTCTGCATCTTTGTGATCTCGTCCCATCTGGGCACGGGCACAAATTCTACATTGATGCCTACCTTGTTCATCTCCTGGTTCACATACTCCGTCCACTTGTTCTCAGTGATGGTAGAACCCTCCGGCGCGTTGCTCCTGTCAAACAATTCCACTGTGATAGTTACATTGTCAAACATCTTGGAGCCATAAGTAGTCTGGTACTGGCTGGCCTGTACCTCCCCCTGTCCCTCCTGGTTGTCGTCTGTCCCGGCAGTGTCCGAAGACGGAGTTACAGTCTGATTTTCTCCGTTTCCGGCAGCGCTGGAGCTCTCTTCGTTCCCCGGTTCGCTTCCGCAGCCAAACAGGGTTGCTGTCAGCAAGGATACTGCCAGCATGCATGAAATAACTTTCTTCTTCACAATACTTCCTCCCTTTCTTAAGAGTTACTCATCCGTCACCTATCATGACAGATGTTGCCTTTTGTTATGCGCCTCCTGTCCACATATATCCGGAAGAGGAGCCGCAGTTTCTATAATGAAACGCCTTGCGGCATTACATTATCCTTTCACGGAACCTACCATAACGCCCTTGACAAAGTATTTCTGCAGCCAGGGATACACGATCAAAATCGGGATTGTGGACACAGCCACGGTGGCCATCTTCAGAGACTGGGTCATAACCTGAGTACCCAGACCTTCCAGATTTACTCCCGAGTTATTCAGTTCCTCGCCGAACAGCAGACTCCTTAAGCGCAGCTGCAGAGTGTACTTGTTAGGGTCCTGTATATACAATAACGCGTCAAAATATGTGTTCCAGTAACCCACCGCGTAGAAAAGTCCGATGGTGGCGATTATGGGCAGCGACAGCGGCAACACAATCTTCACAAGCACCTGCATATAGGAAGCCCCGTCGATCCGGGCTGCCTCCTCCAGACTTTCCGGCAGGTTCCTGAAAAATGTCCGCATGACGATGAAGTTGAAAACATTTACCGCCTGGGGGATAAACAGAGCACCCAGTGTATCATACAGCCCCACGCCCTTCACCACCAGGAAAGTAGGTATCATGCCACCGCCGAAATACATGGTGAAAAGGATCATTCCTGTGAGGAACTTTCTGCCCGGCAGATCATTCCGGGACAGGGCATAGGAGGCAAAAATAGTCAGGAGCAGACTCAGCCCCGTACCCATCAGCGTAACCAGCACCGTGGTCCGCATGGAATTCCAGATCTGTGTTTTTCCCAGTATCTGCTGGTATGCGCTGAGAGTAAAGTCAATGGGGTAAAATGTGACTTTCCCTGACAGAACCGCGTTATACCCGCTCAGGGAGTAGGCGATCACATTCAGGAAGGGATACAGGCAGACGAAAGCCAGTACCAGCAAAAGTAAGTAATTTATCACCTGTCCCACCGTTATCTTTTTCTTTTTCATATTCCGTTCCTTTCTATATTAAGTTCCGCATCCTCCCTACCGGCATACAGGATCATTGATGATTATCTGACCGCCTCCGGCGTTCATCTATACATCAGCGCGCCGTCCGGGCGGATGCTGTTCTAATCCAAGCTCCGCATCTGTCCAGTTTAAATGATTCCGTCCTCACCGATGGCCTTGGCGAACTTATCCGCCGCGAACAGAATAATGATATTGATTACGGACTGGAACAGGCCGATTGCCGTGGAATCACTGTATTTTGCCCGTTCGATACCCAGCCGGTAAGTATAGGTACTGATAACTTCAGACACGCCCATAACTTTCTTGTTGCCCAGGAGCAGCGGGGCATCCAGCCCGATGGTCATCATCTTGGAGATCTGAAGGATCAGCATGGTCACGATCACCGACTTAATGGAAGGCAGTGTAATATAGATCAGCCTCTGGAATTTGGTGGCACCATCCAGATAGGCTGCCTCGTAAAGGCTCTCGTCCACCCCTGTAAGAGCCGCCAGGTATATGATGGTTCCCCAGCCGATCTCCTTCCAGACATTACAGATAACATAGGTGAAAACCCACCAGGCGTTGTTGCTCAAAAACGGAATGGAATCTATTCCCAAAGCGTTCAGAATATGATTGACGGTGCCTCCCTGCATGGAGAAGAGGTTGGTCGCGATGCCGGCCACCACCACCCAGGAAATAAAGTGGGGCAGATACAGAACCGACTGCGTTATCTTTTTAAATTTGGAGCTCATCACCTCGTTCAGCATCAACGACACAATGATCGTCAGCGGGAAACTGACCAGCAAAGTGAGCACATTCAGCAGCAACGTATTCTTGATCGCCGACCAGAAGTTCTTGTTCTTCAGTATCTTTTCAAACACTTCCAAGCCACACCAAGGACTGTCAAAGACACCTTTGAACACATTGTAATCCTTGAAGGCGATGGTCACTCCGTACATAGGTATGTATTTGAATATGATGTAGTAGGCCATCACTGGTAACAGCATCAGGTATATCCACTTGTAATTCCACATTTTTACAAGGGTCCTGTTCGGCTTTTTTCTGGTAACACTTTTACTCATCTTGCGCCTCCTTTGTCTATTTTGTACACACTTTGACTATATCACACTCTTTCTTTGTGCACCTACACTTAATAGGTTCACTTTTTTAGCGAAATACGACACAAAAAAAGCTGACATGTAAAATTTTACATGTCAGCGGGCCAGTCTTATCTATTTTCCATCTGGTACTTCTTTGGGGACATCCCCACCTGTTTGGAAAATGTTCTGGAAAAATTAGAATAGCTGTTGAACCCTGTCATCTCACACACATTGCAGGGCGACATCCCCTCCCGGAGCAACTTGCAGGACAGCATGATCTTTTTGGCGATAATAAAATTCTGGAGAGATATTCCTGTGATCCGCTTGAACCGCCTGCTGATATAAGTCCCGTTGTAATGCAGATTCTCTTCCAGGCATTTCAGCGTGATCTCTTCCGTCAGATGATTTTCGATATAATTGAATGTTTCCATGACCAGCCCAGGCATAATCTCCGTCCGCGGCAGAATGTCCTGTCCCAGAAAATGCCGGTTTACCGTGACCATGATCTGTTTCAGATAGGCGTCTGACAGGATTTCGTCCCCCGGCAGTCTGCCCATAAGGCTCTCCTGGAGAGAACGCCCGTAGACTTCCAGACGCATCACTTCCTCCTCCGAGAGATGGATAACATTCACGGAACTCGCCGGATTGCGGTGAAAGCAGGTCAGCAGATCCGTCTGCCCGCTGGAAGCTGTTTCCAGCACATGCCGCTTGACATTGACCACAACGCGGTCATAGACTCCTCTGGTGATGACCTCAACCCTGTGGAAATCCAATTCATCCGTGCATACCAGGTCTCCACGCTTGAGCCGATTCCCCCCGTGTTCGGTATAAAAATTCACTATGCCCCCCAAAACCAAAAGAACCTCATATCCGTCATGATTATGCATGTCCATGGAATAGTCTAAGGGAGCCGTAATAGTCTTACATTCACATACAATCTCCGCATCCAGCGCAGTAAATTTTCTCTTTAACTCTTGTCCCATTTCGCTTTCTCCAAATATAATGTAGCATTTATAGCATATATTTTCAACATATCATATACTTTTCATGCACAACAACACTATATATGACATATTTTTAGCGAAATGCGACTCATCTGATTTATATCCTGTTTTTATATATACATTTTTAATATTATTTTGCAATATTTGATAAATAGTGGATACAAAATAACTGTATCCCAGCGATCATCTCGCTGGGATACAACTCTGTTATCTATATCCGTTTTCCGGGTTCAGACTATTTCTCAGCCATAGCAGATTTAAGCGCTGCGGTCAGCTGAGGCACGATCTTGTTCAGGTCGCCCACCACACCATAGTCGGCCACGTCAAAGATGGGAGCGTCCTCGTCCTTGTTGATGGCTACTATGATATCGGACTCCTCCATGCCGGCCACATGCTGAATGGCACCGGAAATACCGATGGCAAAGTAGATCTGGGGACGAACGGTCTTACCTGTCTGGCCAACCTGCAGATCCTTGGGTTTCCAGCCACTGTCAACCACCGCGCGGGAGCAGGATACGGTACCGCCCATAACCTCCGCAAGCTCCTCCAAAATCTTGAAGTTCTCGGGGCTGCCCACGCCGCGGCCGCCGGATACCAGCACCTTGGCATCCATGATATCCACAGTGTCGGACACAGCCTTTACCACTTCCTTGATGGTCACATATCTGTTGTTGGGTGTGAATCCGGGGTTAAACTCTTCGATAACTGCCTTTGCGCCCTTGATCGGCTCGATCTTCTGCATAACGCCTGGACGAACGGTAGCCATCTGGGGACGATTGTCCGGGCAGGCAATGGTGGCGATGGTATTGCCGCCAAAAGCCGGACGGGTCATCAGCAACTGATTGTGTTTCTGCTCCTGGCCCGGGATGGGATTCAGCGGGAAATCGCCGATTTCCAGCACGGTACAGTCCGCAGTCAGACCGGTAGCCACTCTGGCAGATACGGTGGGACCCAGATCACGGCCGATGGCAGTTGCGCCTACCAGCACGATTTCCGGCTTATACTGATTGATAACTGATGCCAGCGCATGAGCATAAGGCTCTGTTCTGTAGTCCTTCAGCTCCGGGTCATCCACCAGGATAACCTTGTCGGCGCCATACTCGGCCAGGGAATCAGCCAGGCCCTTGACATCGGAACCGATCAGCACTGCCGTCACTTCTGTGTTCAGAGCAGCTGCCAGTTCCTTACCTTTTCCAAGCAACTCATATGCGATACCGCTGATCACGTTGTCTACCTGCTGGGCAAACACGTATACGCCTTTATATTCTTCTAAATTCATGGTTTGGTTTACCTCCTATTGAGAGTTCCTCACATATACTCCCGGCACACATAATCCACTGAACCAACATGCCGCCAAGGCATCCTGATGCGTTTCAGTGCGTCTTACGGGAATATGCTGTTTAAAACTCCTGCTGTTTTATGTTCCGCTAACTTATTCCACCCTTATACGATGTGTTTCTCCTTAAATTTGCCGACAATATAGGCAACCGCATCCTCAGGAGATTCGGGAGTAACTTTCTCGCCTGCGCCCTTGCGGACCTTGTCGGATGCTTTTGCGATCTTGGTAGGAGATCCTTTCAGACCCAGATTGCAATCCTCAACGTCCTTGAGGTCTGCTCTTCCCCATGTGGTGATCTCTGCCGCGCAGGCGTCAAAGATACCGCCGGGAGTCATATAACGGGGATCGTTTAACTCGGACAGAGCCGTGATCAAGCAGGGCATCTGTGCCTCCAGCACATGATATCTGTCGTCATACTGACGCTGTACCACAACCTTGTCTCCGTCAATCTTGATATCCTGCGCATAGGAGATCACAGGAATCTGCAAATGTTCCGCGATCTGCGGGCCAACCTGCGCGGTATCGCCGTCGATAGCCTGACGACCGGTGATGATCAGATCATACTCCAGATTGCGGATAGCGCCCGCAATGGTGGTGGAGGTAGCCCATGTGTCCGCGCCGCCCAGCACGCGGTCTGTTACCAGAACACCCTTGTCCGCGCCCATGGCAATAGCCTCGCGCAGCACATCCGCCGCCTTGGGAAGGCCCATGGTCAACACTGTCACCTCCGCGCCGTACTGATCTTTCAGACGCAGTGCAGCCTCCAGTCCGGCCTTGTCATCGGGGTTCATAATAGCCAGCATAGCGCCTCTATCCAGTGTTCCGTCCGGGTTGAACTTAACGCCACCCTTGGTATCCGGAACCTGTTTAATACAAACGATAACTTTCATTGTATTTTCACTCCTTATTCTTAATATTTTTACTTTTATCCGATATTGCTATTGGTTGAGGGTTCTCTTTCCGGTTCTGGACTTACTTCAGCAGATTGGAAGAGATAACCATCCTCTGCACTTCGCTGGTTCCCTCGTAGATCTCTGTGATCTTGGCATCGCGCATCATACGCTCCACATCGTACTCACGGATATAGCCGTAACCGCCATGCAGCTGAACTGCCTTGGTAGTCACCTCCATGGCAACCTCTGCGGCATACAGCTTAGCCATGGCAGCCTCCACGGAATAGGAGGTCTTGGGGTTGGTTCTGTACTCGTCCTTCTTGCGGGCAGCCTTGTATACCAGCATCTTGGCAGCCTCCACCTTGGTAGCCATATCGGCCAGCTGGAACTGGGTGTTCTGGAACTGTCCGATGGTACGTCCGAACTGCTTTCTCTCTTTCACATAAGCAATGGTGGTCTCCAGCGCGCCCTCGGCAAGGCCCAGAGCCTGCGCGGCGATACCGATACGGCCGCCGTCCAGTGTATGCATGGCAATGTTAAAGCCCTTGCCCTGCTGGCCCAGCAGATTGTCCTTGGGGATGCGGCAGTCCGTGAAGATCAGCTCATAGGTGGAAGACCCGCGGATACCCATCTTCTTCTCCTTGGTACCGAATGTAAAGCCGGGAGTTCCCTTCTCCACAATAAACGCGGAAATCTCCTTGAGGAACTTACCTCTCTTTTCAATCTTACCGGTAACGGCGATCACTATGTATACGTCCGCCTCCTTACCGTTGGTGATAAAGCACTTGGAGCCGTTGAGCACCCACTCGTCGCCGTCCAGCACGGCCTTGGTCTGCTGGCCCTGGGCATCGGTGCCCGCGCCGGGCTCGGTCAGGCCGAATGCGCCGATCTTACGGCCGCTTGCCAGATCCGGCAGATATTTCTGTTTCTGCTCCTCTGTGCCGTAGGTCAGGATCGGGTCGATACACAGGGAAGTATGAGCGGAAACGATAACGCCTGTGGTACCGCATACCTTGGAAAGCTCCTCTACACACATGGCATAAGTCAGGATATCGCATCCCTGTCCGCCGTACTCCTTGGGAACGGGGATACCCATGAAACCATACTTCGCCATTTTCTCCACGGTCTCTCTGGGGAAACGCTCCTCCTCATCCACTTCCTGCGCAAGAGGCTTTACTTCGTTCTCGGCGAAATCCTTGAACAACTGTCTCGCCATCTCATGTTCTTTGGATAATGTAAAATCCATGATTTATTCCTCCACTTTCATCTAAATTTAGACGCCCGGCGGTTTCCGGCAAAAAACCGGGAGCCGCCGCAGCCATCACGATAACATTATTTTGCGTAGTTATAGAATCCCTCTCCGGTCTTCTTACCCAGCTTGCCTGCACGAACCATCTTTCTCAGCAGGGGCGCGGGAGCATACTTGGAATCGCCTGTCTCCGCATAGATGACCTCCATGATCGCCAGCACGATATCCAGACCGATATAGTCGCCCAGAGCCAGAGGTCCCATGGGATGGTTGGCGCCCAGCTGCATGGCCACATCTATGTCCGCAACGGAGGCAACGCCAGCGGCGTATACGTTGATCGCCTCGTTGATCATGGGGATCAGGATTCTGTTGACCACAAATCCGGCTGCCTCGTTTACCTCAACGGGAGTCTTGCCGATCTCCGTAGCGATACCCTTGATCTTCTCCACCAGATCCGCAGGGGTGTTTGCGCCCGCGATCACCTCAACCAGTTTCATTCTGTCCGCAGGGTTGAAGAAGTGCATACCGATCAGAGGACGATCCAGTCCGTTGCCCATCTCCGTGATGGACAGAGAGGAGGTGTTGGAGGCAAAGATACAATCCTTCTTTACGATCTGCTGCAGCTCGGCAAAGGTCTGTTTCTTGATGGCCATGCTCTCGGGGCATACCTCGATGACCAGATCGCAGTCCGTGCAGATATCCTTTAATCCTGTGGAGATCTTGCCCAGGATCTCTTCGCCCTTCTCGGCGCTGATCTTCTCCTTGCCCACCAGGAAATTAATGTTTTTCTGAATCTTGGCCTTGCCGCCGTCAGCAAACTCCTGCTTGATATCGCATAAGCATACCTCATATCCGTCTGTCATCGCAAAAGCCTGCGCAATCCCTGCACCCATGGTACCCGCGCCAATAATACCTACTTTCATGTTTAATTCCTCCTTGTTTTTTAATGTCTATGAAAACTCCTGTTTTCACAGCGTAAATGACCATACCACCGCTTTCCGCCGATAATATGACCATTATTCATTTAAGATGACGGCCAGAACAGGATCAGGACTCCAGAAATAACAAGAAACAGTCCTTCCACACCTCCCGCTATGTAGATGCCTCCGCGCATATAACACCGGATTCCTGCCCCGATCACACGGACACCGCAGATATGGTGGCTGTGATACCGCATGAACTCTCCGGCAAAAAAACACGCTGATGCCGCTCTCACCGTCCTGCTGCCGCATTAACAGTTCTTGAAAGGCTCCTTGACTTTCTCCTTATTCTTATCCAGGAAGAATGCCATGCCGTACTTCTGATCCTCGGTCTCAAAACAGTCGCCAAACAGCTTTTCCTCGATGACCACAGCAGCGTCCATATCCGCGTCCAGGCCCTCGTTGATAGCCTTCTTGCAGTTTCTAACGGCGATAGGTGCATTCTTGGCAATGCCGGAAGCCATCTTCTCGGCGGCCGCCATCAGCACTTCCTGGGCGGTCTTTACCACATTGCCCTCAGCGTCCACCTCGGCAGAGTACACTTCGTTCACCAGACCGATGCGATAAGCCTCGGGAGCCTTGATGTTGCGCGCCGTGTAGATCATCTGTTTCGCCATGCCCGCGCCCACCAGACGAGCCAGTCTCTGGGTGCCGCCAAATCCGGGAGTGATTCCCAATCCCACCTCAGGCTGCCCGAATACCGCATTGTCGGAACAGATGCGGATGTCACAGCTCATGGAGATCTCGCAGCCGCCGCCCAGCGCAAATCCGTTGATAGCCGCGATCACGGGAACGGGGAATGTCTCCAGCTTGCGGAACACATCATTTCCCTTTTTGCCGAAAGCCTCGCCCTCGGCCTTGGTCAGCGTACTCATCTCCCCGATATCCGCGCCTGCCACAAAGGACTTCTGTCCGGCTCCGGTGAGGATCAGGCATCTCACCTCATCCAGATTCACTGCGTCCAGCGCCGCGTCCAACTCCTCCAGTACCTGACTGTTCAGAGCGTTAAGAGCCTTTTCTCTGTTAATGGTAAGGATCGCGTACTGTCCCTTCTGCTCATAAAGAATGTAATCCATATTTACCTCATTTCCGCATGGCAGGAGCGTGACACGGGTCAGGCTCCCGCTGTGCCAGCATTATGTTCAATATACCGCCAAACGGCCCGGAGAACGCTATAGCCTCCCCGGGCGTCGGTTTTTCTGTTAATCTTCGATCTTAACGATCGTGGAGCAGCCCATACCACCGCCGATACACAGCGTTGCCAGACCGGTCTTGGCACCCTTGGCCTGCATCTCGTGCAGCAGCGTCACCAGAATACGGCATCCGGAAGCACCTACGGGGTGGCCCAGAGCGATAGCGCCGCCATTGGGATTGAGCTGTTTGTCTACATCGATACCCAGGTCTTTGCCCACTGCTACGGACTGAGCCGCAAAAGCTTCGTTCGCCTCGATGATATCGAAATCTTCGATCTTCATACCGGTCTTGGCCAGCACCTTTTTGGTGGATGCCACAGGGCCGATACCCATCACCTCGGGACGAACGCCTGCCAGAGCGCCTGCTACAAATGTAGCCATGGGTTTCACGCCCAGCTCCTTGGCCTTCTCCTCGCTCATCACAACGATGGCGGCGGCGCCGTCATTGATACCGGAGGCATTACCTGCGGTTACAAAACCGTCGGGATTGATGGGACGCAGCTTTGCCAGACCTTCCATGGTAGAACCGGCACGGGGACCTTCATCCACCTTAAACTCGATCATTTCCTTTTTCTTCTTGACCATGACGGGCACGATCTCGGCGTCAAATGCGCCGGACTTCTGAGCCGCCTCAGCCTTCTGCTGGCTCTTAAGCGCGAACTCGTCCAACTCCTCGCGGGTCAGTCCCCACTCGCGGCAGATGTTGTCGGCGGTTGTGATCATGTGATAATCGTTGAATGCGTCCCACAGGGCGTCCTTGATCATGGTATCCACCAGAGTGCCGTTGTTCATTCTGTATCCGTAACGAGCCTGAGGAATAGCATAGGGGGCCATGGACATATTTTCCATACCGCCGGCCACCACGATATCCGCGTCGCCGGCCATGATCATCTGCGCGGCCTGATTCACACAGTTCAGTCCGGAACCGCATACCACGTTCATGGTCACTGCAGGCACCTCGATAGGCAGACCTGCTTTGATAGATGCCTGACGAGCCACGTTCTGGCCCAGTCCGGCCTGAATAACACAGCCCATGTACACCTGGTCAACCTGCTCGGGAGCCACACCGGCTCTGTTTAAAGCCTCTTTGATAACGATTGCGCCCAGCTCTGCCGCAGGGGTGGTGCTCAGGGTTCCGCCCATGGTACCGATAGCGGTACGGCAAGCGCCTGCTAATACAACTTTCTTTGCCATTTCTTTCTCCTCCAACTTGTTTTTTCGCTGTTTTCGCTGAATCGGCAATGATTGTTATTTTTTTGTCATTGCCATTACATCTAGTTTAGCATACCCATTCCTGTTTTGCAACGGATTTCTTGCAAAACCGTTTAGGATGTGGGAAATCATTATTTTTTATGAAGAGAGCAGGTTTGGGATGTTTTAGGGGTTATTTGTTATCTTTCATGGGGACTCCGGCTTGGGACGCTCCAGGCGGGTAATTCGTCCTGTTTCATGGGGGCTCCGGCTTGGGACGCTCCAGGCAGGTAATTCGTCCTGTTTCATGGGGGCCCAGGCTTGGGACGCTCCAGGCGGGTAATCATTCCTGTCCGGACACGCTTTCGCTCGATTGGAAACGTAACGGTCGCTAGGCTCGGCCGAATAAATTCGGCATACCTCGCCAAGTGCCGACGTTTCCAGACGGTCCTGCCAGAAATGATTATCCGTCTGGAGCTGTTTGTCAGCTAATATGTAAAGTTTGTCAGCTAGGATGTAATAATTGTGGGGGGACGGCCAGCACAGTGTGTCGGTTCCATTCTTTCGTTGCATATCTATCCGACGTGTGGTAGAATTATTTGCGCAGAACATACTTTCGGTTTGAGTACGACTCACTAAGTGTTGAAATATAATGGTTGAGCATATTTTCTTTTGGGGGACAAAATGACTGTGCCGGAAACGTTATTTCATATGGGTTTTCCTTGATAATAGCAAATGTTTGGGCAATAGTCTGAAAGGGCGGATACAATTTTATGAATCAGATTTCTCTATTTGATATAGCGCCCGGCGGCAATGCCGGGCAGGGCGGAGCCATGGGCGCCGCTGCATTGTCCGGTCCGCTGGCTGACCGGCTGCGGCCCGCCGCTTTGGATGAGTATGTGGGACAGCAGCATCTTCTCGGCCCCGGAAAAATCTTGCGCCAGCTTTTGGAGCGGGATCAGATCCCCTCCATGATCTTCTGGGGGCCTCCGGGGGTGGGGAAAACCACTCTTGCAAGCATCATCGCAAACCGCACCCGCTCCGCCTTTGTGAATTTCAGCGCCGTGACCAGCGGCATCAAAGAGATCAAGGAAATCATGAACCGGGCCCAGGAAAACAGGGCCTATGGCGTCCGTACTCTGGTGTTTGTGGACGAGATACACCGATTCAACAAAGCGCAGCAGGACGCCTTTCTGCCCTTTGTGGAGCGGGGCAGTATCACGCTGATCGGTGCCACCACGGAGAATCCCTCCTTTGAGATCAACGCCGCTCTGCTCTCCCGCTGCAAGGTGTTTGTATTAAAAGAATTGACATGTGAGGATCTCACCGGACTGCTGTCCCGGGCGCTGACTGACAGGCGCAGCTTTGGCAGCTCCACCGTCCATATGGAATCGTCTCTGCTGTCTGTCATAGCCGCGTTTGCCGACGGGGATGCCCGCACGGCACTAAATACATTGGAAATGGCTGTTTTAAATGGGGAGATTGCCCCCGACGGTTCAGTAACCGTGACAGAAGAAACACTGGAACAGTGCCTGGGAAAAAAGACGCTGCTGTATGATAAAAAAGGCGAGGAACATTACAATCTGATCTCCGCCCTGCATAAGTCCATGCGCAACTGCGACCCGGATGCCGCCGTCTACTGGCTGGCCCGGATGCTGGAGGCGGGAGAAGACCCTCTGTTCATAGCCCGCCGACTGATCCGCTTTGCCAGCGAAGATGTGGGACTGGCCGACCCCCAGGCTCTGCCTCTGGCCGTGGCCGCCTATCAGGCCTGCCACTTTAACGGTATGCCCGAATGCGATCTGAATCTGACCCAGGCAGTGGTCTATCTGTCTCTGGCTCCCCGCTCCAACGCTCTGTACCGCGCCTATGGCGCGGCCAGGGAGGACGCCATGACTCGTTTAAACCAGCCGGTGCCTCTGGTGATCCGCAACGCTCCCACGGATTTGATGGAGGAACTGCACTATGGGGAAGGCTATGTCTATGCCCATGATACCCGGGAGAAGATGGCCCGCATGACCTGCCTGCCGGAAGACTTGAAAGAGCGTCGCTACTATCTGCCTACCGAAGAAGGGGCGGAAAGGATACAGAAGGAGCGTTTGGAGAGAAGTCGGGCGTTCCGGCTGGGAGACCGGACAGGCAGAGACGACTCTGCCTCCGATGAAGAATACCCGGACTCCCCCCAATCATAAAACGGCCAGCAACAGATCGTGGTTTACCGTCTTATAAAACAGGCGGCGGAACTGTTCCTGCTCTTTTGTCTGGCCCAGCGCCCACATAACTTTTGTTACCGTCGCCTCCAGCGTCATATCATAGGCCTCCATCAGATGAAAATTCTCCTTGATGACCCGGCCTACCCGATATACTTCCATATCGCTGCCCTCATGGGTCACCTGGGTCGCCATCATGACAATCTTCCCCGCGTCCGTCCAACGGCGTATCTCTGCGTAAAAGGATACTTCCCCATATTCCGGGAGACCGCCTACCCCAAAGGCCTCTATGACCACGGCGTCATAATGCGGGAAAAGCCGGTTAAGTACTGTCCCATCCATGCCGGGCATCAGTTTCAGCAGCAGTACTTTTTCATTCAACTCATGATAAAAAGTCACCCGCCCGGTCACTTTGTCCTTATCATCAATATAGAAGACCGTCCTCCCGTCACACAACGCCGCCACATTGGGATAATTGATGCTGGAAAACGCGTTATAGCTTTTAGAGCGCTCTTTTTTCGCCCGGGTTCCGGCGATGGCATTGCCGCCAAATACGATGTTTACGCCGTGAGCCCGCTCATCGGAGGCAAAGCGCAGACTGTCAAGCAGATTGGTTCTGGCGTCTGTCACCGGCAGATTGATGGGTTTCTGTGAACCCGTGATAACAATGGGCTTTTGGCTGTTCTGTACCAGATATGACAAAGCTGCCGCGGTAAATGCCATGGTGTCGGTGCCGTGGCAAATTACGAATCCGTCGTATAATTCATAGTTCTCTTCGATCAACTGAGTCAGTTTCAGCCAATGCTCCGCGTATATGTTAGTGCTGTCCAGGCAAAACGGCTGAAGGATGTCCACCCGGCAAAATGCCGTATAATCCCGCACATACTGCAACAGATCCTCCGCCGCTATCTTCGGAACAAGCCCTTCCTTGGTATATCCCGACGCAATGGTACCCCCTGTGGCAATCAAAAGTACTTTTTTCATACTGCTACTCCTGTATTCCCGTTCTCTCTTGAGAGCAGCCACGCCATCACATGTACCGCCTGCTGGAACTCGCCGTTTCGTATCATTTCCCCAAGCTCCTGCTCTGTATGAAGTTCCACATTCAAAAACTCCGTCTCGTCCAGTTGCTGACCGCTGACTTTGTGGCAGTTTGTTGCCATGTATACATGGGCGTAATTGTCAGCCAGCGTCGCGTGGGAGGGAATCGTGATCAGATGAGTCCACTCGTCTGACGAATACCCCGTCTCCTCAAGCAATTCCCTTCTGGCGGCAGCAAGGGCGTCCTCCGATGATCCGTCCCTCTCCGCCGCGCCATATTCTCTGTCGTCTGTACGTTCCAGTCCCCCTGCCGGGAACTCGGTGGTGACTTTTCTTATGCCCTGTCGGAACTGTCTGACACAAATATAGTTTCCGCCGCAGTCGGATGCCACGATGACCACGTAATCCTTGCGGCTGTAGCTGTAAAAAGGCTCAAACACGTTCCCGTCGGGGAGACGGTACGCGGACCGCCGAAAATCCATCCATTTATCCTGTATGATATGCTCGGTACTGACCTCCTCCCATACAAGGTCCTCTCTGTTTCTTTCCATTGTGTATCTCTCCTTTTTGCTTTTTCTGCTACTTTGCGCCTATCTTATCACAAAAACGGAGTAATTTCCACTTACATTTCCGGTTGCAGCCACTCTATTTCCGTAGACGATCCCGTCCCATACTCCTCCACCGCCGGGTCCTTGATATGGTTCGTCCGCACCCACTCCTTTGTTCCCTCCACCTTAACCGCCGCCTGGGTATGTTTTGCCAAAAATCTGGTCAGCGGATAGATATCGATCCATATCTCATTGTTCCCCTCCTTCTGGGACTCATCGAATATAAGCTGCAATCCCCAGTGCAGGTGGGTGGTATCGATATTGTTCACATTCTCCTTGGTACTGTACCCGGTGTGGCCCATGTACCCGATCACATCCCCTGCAGTGACGATACTACCCTCCTGAAGGCCCTCCGCGTAAGGGTAATTCTGCCGCAGATGGGCATAGTAATAGTAGCGCTTTCCGTCGAAACTGCGGATGCCGATGCGCCAGCCTCCGTACTGATTCCAGCCCAGGGCTTCCACCCTGCCGGACTCAACAGCCATCACAGGTGTTCCGGTAAGCCCCATCATGTCATGTCCCAAATGTCTGCGCTTGTATCCGTAACTACGGCTGACTCCGAAATCATCATAATGGGTATAGTCAAACCCTCTGGCCAACGGAAAATACCCCTTCAGTCCGTACCGCGTTTCATAGCTGCCGTCCTCTTTTTCCTCCTCATATTCTCCCACCAGCCCGCCGATGGCGGCGTCATAAGCCTCCTTATAATAGGGATAATACTGCAATTTTTCCGTCAGCTCTTCCAGCGTATTCTCCCCCTCGGAGAGAGCCTCCGCCGCTTTTTCCATGGTCTTCAGCGCGCTCTTATCAAAAGTTCCCCCTGTCTTTGCCGCAGTGTATGCCAGCAGTTCCACCCAGTGTATCTCATGCTCCGTTCCGTGAGTCTTCACATCCCACTCATACGCGTTGCACAACGCCTCATAAGACACGGTAAAGTCCACCCATTTTATGTAGCCATCTTCTACGGCAAGTATTGGATTATTGGCAGCTCTGCGCTCTTCCATCCGCTCCTTCTGTCCTGCCAGCACGGCTACCGCCAGTACCAACAGTACGCACTCTGTCAATATTCCCTTTTTGATCCGCATCAGATATTGCGCTCTCTGTCTCTTGTCCATTGTCACTCCTGGTAGCTTTTCTCACTGGAAATATATGAAAAAGCCCACCGACTTATTCAGTCAGACCAGAGATTTGTCTGGCACTTACAGGAACGCGTGCTGTAAACACCTACAAAATACACCGGGAAAATCTCTTCTCCCGGTGTATCTTACACTGCCATTTCTTATTTTTCAGATTTTTCACAGCCGACAGCCTCTACGCAGCAGCTCTCATACACTCTACAGCTCCGGCTCTATCAGTCCGTAGGTGTCGCCCTTTCTCTTATATACTACATTTACCTGATCGGTCTCCGCATTACAGAATACAAAGAAATTGTGCCCCAGCAGTTCCATCTGGATACAGGCATCTTCAGGATACATGGGTTTAATGTCAAATTTCTTGGTACGGACGATCTTAACTTCCTCGTCCTCCATATAATCGTTCTCCACAAAAGTCTTGCTGAAAGAACTGGCATTCTGCTGCTTGTCCACAATCTTACTCTTATACTTTTTCAACTGCCTCTCAATGATCTCCTCCACCAGATCAATGGAGACATACATGTCGTTGCTGACCTGCTCGGAACGGATGATGCTGCCCTTCACGGGAATCGTCACCTCTATCTTCTGCCTCTCCTTTTCCACGCTGAGTGTCACATGCGCCTCTGTATCGGGATTAAAATATTTCTCCAGCTTACCGATCTTGTCTTCCACTGCTGTCCTTAACCCCGGAGTTACTTCGATATTCCTTCCCACAATCACAAATTTCATACAGATCATCCCTTTCTATTAATAAGTTAGTGTTCCGTATATCTCCGCCCTGCTCACAGACTTATGGTAACTGACTCCGCATTAAGCTCTATTATACAGGGAGTACGCACAAGCACGCGAAGTCAGGGTAATGCCTGTTATAAGCTTGTTTCCTGCTCCCGATATCCCGCGGCGCGCTGTCTGGAGATATACCGTTTATTGTATACAAAGTATACCATATTCAGAATTGTTTTGCAACAATTTAGCCAATTTTTTACATGTTTTTGACATCAACCTTGTCAACAAGAAATTTGTATTTTTGACTAAAAATTGAATTTTTAGGAGAAGTCCACAAAACACTTGTTCTTGTTTTCGATTCCTAAAATGCTCTCTTTGCAGTCAAAAACCTGTGGATAATGTGCATAACTCCGTGTATAAATGGGTTTTGACTAATTTTACGTTTTAAAATCGGTGGATAACTTATACACGAAAGTTCATTCACAGAATAACGTCCCATCATTATATCCTGTTTTTTTGGTTAAGTTGCACAACTTGTCCAAAACGCAAGTCCTTTTTCCATTTTTTTATTTTGAGAAAATAAGAGCATCCTCCTCTCAGAAGATGCTCTCCATTGACCTGTTTCTGCAATATATATTTAGAAAATACGTCTGATTGCCAAAATCTTTTTATAATCCGCCTTGGAAATGATGATACCCGTCTTTTTCGTGGAGGCGTGTACGATATTGCCATCGCCGATATACAGAGCCACATGGCCGGAGTAGCAGATCAAGTCTCCGGGCTGGGCGTTTTCCAGACCATCCACCGCATAACCCTGTTTCCTGTCCGCGGAGGAGGAATGGGGGAGCGACACTCCAAAGTTGGCGTATACACTCATCACAAAGCCGGAGCAATCCGCACCGTTTGTCAGACTGGTACCTCCCCATACATAGGGATTACCCACAAACTGTACCGCATAATTTGCCACTGCCACACCCATCTCGTTGTCACCGCTGATAGTGACGCTGGAGGGATCGATACCGTGACTGCTGCCGCCCTGAGGCGTTGTGGTCTGTGCCTGAGCAGCCTGTGCCTGACGGGCCGCTTCTCTGGCTCTCTGCCTGTCTGCCGCCTCCTTGGCCAGTCTGGCCTCCTCTTCCTCCTTGGACTCGGCCTGTACAAATTCCGTATGTAGATCCACAAATTCTCTGGATACCCAGCCTTCGCCTTCTTCCGTGTCCACCCGTACCCAAGTGTCTGTCTCCTCCAGCACCAGCAGATCATCCTCAAAGGCCACCATGCCCAGAATCTTGCTGTCAGTGCTGGGCTCCTTGCGCACATACAGACCGTCACAGGTCACTGAGGCAATCCGGGTTCCCACCGTTCTTGCCAGCGTGATGGCTTCCTCCCCGGTCACGCAGAACTCGCCTTTCACATAACCCGTTACATTGCCGGAACGAATCTTGTACCAGCCGTTCTCCTCAGCGAGAAAAGTACCCACTGAATTATTGTACAATTTGCCCACGACATCGCCGGACTCGCCGGGCAGGTTTCTTACATTCACATAGGCGTTAACCTGCGCGATGACCAGATTTTTGAACATTTCTTCTTCCTGAGCCTTCTCCCTCGCGATCGCTTGCGCGGTGGCGGCGGCTTTTGCCTCATCCACCTGCTGCGCGCTCACCATATTCTCCAGCTCTATATCCTTACCGTTTGTCTGGTCCTGCAGGTTTTCCAAAGTCGTTCCGTTGTCAAGCGCTATATTGATACCGCCGCTGGGCAATACCGAAGAGATCCCTGTTGCGGCATATGTTTGCAAATTCAGGCCTGTGCAAAGCAAAACAGCTGATAACGCGTATGCAGTAGCTTTTATTGTGCGTCTAAACATCTCATCCTCCATTTGTCTGACTAATTGTTACATACTTTACGCAAATAATTACAAAATTGTTACATCCGCTATTAACTATATCATGCCCCGCACAAATTGTCAACACCCGGTAAAAAATATCAAAAAACCTCTAAAGTCCCATAAATATCAGCTTTTTAAACACATAAAGAAAAAGAAACCTACGATATGGTTTCTTTTCCCAGGAAATAATTTTTTCATTTTTCTTAATAATTAACTGTCTGTATCCATATAGATGCCGCCGTCACCGCATTGGCTCCGTCTGCCACCGCCGTAACTATCTGCCGCAAAGGCTTTTTACGCACATCACCGGCCACAAAGATCCCGGGCACATCCGTAGCTCCGTCCTCACCGGCCAGCACATATCCCGCATCGTCACAGGCCGCCAGTTCCCTGACCAGCTCTGTCTCCGGGTGTATTCCCACCGCCACGAACACGCCGTCCACAGACAGAGTCCGCTGTTCTCCGCTCTTTCTATCCTCCAGCAGCAGTCCGGTCACACTCTCCTGCCCTTGAATCTCTTTCACCACATGGGAATACAGAATCTCCGCCTTGGGCAGCGCCTTAAGCTGCTCCTGCAGCACATGAGCGCCCCGCAGTTCGTCCCGGCGGTGGATGAGGTAAACTTTCTCGCAAAAACGGGTCAGGTAGATCGCATCCTCCAGCGCCACATCCCCTCCGCCAACCACCGCCACGGTCTTGCCCCGGAAGAACGCGCCGTCGCAGGTGGCACAATAGGAAACGCCCATACCGGACAGTTCCTCTTCGCCCGCCACTTCCAGATGGGCGTGCCGGGCACCGGTAGCCAGTATCAGAGCCTTTGCGTACAGATCGCCCTGGGTAGTGTGCACGGTCTTCGGCTGGCCGTCCGTGATGCCCGTGACATCCGCCTCCAAAAACGGAGTATTCAGCTTATCCGCGTGCTCTCTGAATTGTACGCCCATATCAAACCCGTTTATCCCAGGTATACCCAGATAGTTATCCACCTCATAAGTATTAAGCACCTGGCCGCCGCTCATGGGATTTTTCTCGATGACCAGTAGCTTGAGCCCCGCCCGCATGCCGTACACCGCCGCCGACAGTCCTGCCGGGCCGGAGCCGATGATGATCAAGTCATATATTTCCCGCATATCTATTTCCTCTCTTTCTCAGCGCCCACTCTCCGCTTTGCGAAGGCACCGCTCAATACACGCGGAGTCGGTGGATATTGTCCCTCACGCTCTCAAATCCTCTGACATCCGCCACAGTGTCCGGGGCAAACTCCCTAATCATATTCATAAGCCATCTGGCTTCGAACTGTAAAAGAATTCTTGAATGTCATTATTTTTTCCTCATTAAGGATATATTAACACATCCTATTTTTTCCCACAAGTCGTTTGATAGTGGAAAACCGACCAAAATATGTGCTATACTGATAACGGCATCATATATAGGCGTTGGCAAAACCCGCCCTTATTTTGTCTATTTCGCCCATCCCCTTTATTTTGAATCGGGGTTTCGCAACTGCCTAACATTATATAATTAAGAAAGGAATCGCAATACCATGAACAAGACCGCAATGATCACAGGAGCCTCGCGTGGGATCGGCCGGGCCATGGCTGAAGTCTTTGCCATGGCGGGTTACGATCTGGTGCTGACCTGCCTGCATCATATAGATGAACTGCATGCTCTGGGACGGGAGCTGGAAAACACCCATTCCGTTTCCTGCCACTGCTTTGCGGCGGATGCCGGGGATTACCAGGAGATCCGTTCCCTGTTCACCCGGATAAACCGGTTGGACGTACTGATAAACAATGCCGGGATCTCCCATATGGGCTTGCTGCAGGACATGACACCCGAGCAGTGGCGGCGAATGCTGGCCACCCATCTGGACGGCTGCTTTTACACCTGCAAACATGCCATCCCTCTGATGCTGGCCCAAGGGAGCGGACATATCCTAAATATCTCCTCGATCTGGGGCAATGTGGGGGCCTCCGCCGAGGTGGCCTACAGCGCTGCCAAGGGAGGCGTCAACAGCTTTACCAAAGCCCTTGCGAAAGAGCTGGCCCCCAGCCGCATTCAGGTCAATGCCATCGCCTGCGGCGTCATCGACACAGACATGAACCGCTGCCTGTCTGAGGAAGACATGGAAATCCTGCGCAGGGAGATTCCCGCAGACCGGCTGGGTACGCCCAAAGAGGTGGCAATGCTGGCGCTGCAGCTCACTCAGTCCCCCGGCTACCTCACGGGACAGATCATCACTCTGGACGGCGGGTTTATATAGACTGATACAGGAAAGTCTCTTTCTAATTGATCCCCGCCAAGTCTTTTACCACTTCTCCCGCAATTATCAGTCCCGCCACGGAGGGAACAAAGGCCACGCTCCCCGGAACCGCCCTCCGGCCGGAAGAAGGTGTCTCGCTGTTTCCTTCCGGCGTAAGCGGCGGCTCCTGGGAGTATACTACTTTCAAATGCTCTACTCCCCTTTTTTTCAGCTCCCTCCGCATGACCTTTGCCAGCGGACATGTGCTGGTCTGATAGATGTCCGCCACTTTAAAAGCGCTGGCATCCAGCTTATTGCCCGCTCCCATGCTGCTGATCACGGGTACTCCCGTCTCCCGGGCTCTGAGCACCAGTTCAATCTTGGCGGTCACCGTGTCCACCGCGTCAACCACATAGTCATATTCCGTAAAGGGAAACTCCCCTGCGTTTTCCGGCAGAAAAAAACTGCGGAATGTATGTATCACAGCCTGGGGATTGATCTCCCCAATCCGCTCCGCCATCACATCCACCTTGTATCTGCCGATGGTGCTGTAGGTAGCGATCAGCTGCCGGTTTATATTGCTCTCGCTCACCGTGTCGCTGTCTATCAGGTCTATCTCTCCTATACCGCTGCGCGCCAACGCCTCCGCAGCATGACCTCCCACGCCGCCGATACCGAACACCGCCACTCTGGCCGCCGCCAATCGTTCCATGGCAGTTTCACCCAGCAGCAGCCGGGTTCTGGAAAACTGTTCCCCCATGTCTTCTCCTCTCCGCCTCAATCGGCATCCACACTTCTTTCATCACAGTATATACAAGCTCCGCGTCCCCGTCAATGATATTATACCGCATAATTTTTCGCATAATTTTTTTTTAACATCCTGTCGATGTAATATGCGAAAAGATATGATAAGATAAATTTAAATTAACCATTCAAGGAGAACACAAAATGTCACGCACACTTATCAGCCACGTACCCATTCACCCATTACAATATCCCGATCAAGGGCAAAACTATGTGTTTAACGGATGTATGCAATTCCTGATGGAATGTCTTGGAGAAAAAAACGAACCGCATGATTACTGGTTTTTCTCCGCAGTTTCCGGTGACAGTTTTGTACAAGTATTCAACAAAAACAAGACAAAATGGAGTACTTGCTTTTCACAGACGGCATTCGACTATCAGCTGGTCAAGCGGGTCTTTGATGCCGTAGGGTATGGTTTCGACTATCTAGACCCGGAGACATGGCAGAGAGGCAGAGAGGCTGCAAAGGCAAAAATAATGGATTCTATCGACAGAGGGCTCCCCGTGATCGCCAAAGGTTTTCATTCTGTTGTGGGCAACTGCGAGCTCCCCACAGATGAAGTCTCATGTGTCATCGGCTACGAGAAGGACGGACAACATTTTTACCGAATGACGGAGGAAGGAACGGATCTGGTCTCTTTTACTTTGGAGGATTCCCTTCCATATATATTTGTCTTTGCAGGGGAGCCTAAGGATGCGCCGCCCTTGGCCAGCGTATATCGGAATGCCCTGGTCAATGCCCCCACATTGATGCGGACGTTGCCCGCCAATAATAGCGATATCTATTTTGGCAATAACGCATTTGAGCAGTGGGCACAGGCTTTGGAAGGAGACTTTTATCTTATGGACAGGGCGGAATACGATGCGGCAGACAGTATCGCAAGCTGGCGGTATTATTGTGTATATGTGTGCATCATCGCCACAAACATCTTTTCAAAACGGCACACCATTGACAGGGCGGTCCGGCTAAATCCTGACCTCGCTCCGCTCACTTCGCTGATAGAGCGGGAATACGAGGCTTTGGACAAATTGGAAAAGGAACTGCAATCCGCCAACGCAGGGTTTAACATTACATACGAAATCTTACAGGACGAGAAAAAGAGAAGAGAGATTGCCGGGATTATAAGAAAGTTCCCGATTGTATTAAGCCGCTTATGCGATATTCTTGAAAAAATTTAATATTGCCCCTACGAAACAGAAAATCCACACATAGATGTGGATTTTCCGCTGTCTGCTCAGCCGCCGGCAGGCCCCTCAAACAATGCGCTGATCCTGCCCTCCGGCACCTCGTCTCTCACAATATGCCGCATCTCCCTGTCGGACTTGGCGTCCATACAGCGCATCAGCAGCCGCTCCTTCTCACTCTCGGTCATACCCGGACGTCCGCCAAAGGCCGCCTCATTTTCCACCGCGTCCAGGCCAAGGCCCAAAGGCACCAGGGAAAGAGGATAACCTGCCTCTGCCGACACGCCGAAAGCTGTTCCATTAAAGTCCATATCTGCCCTTCCTTTCTCGGCGCGAAAGCCGGTTCCATGTTCATCCGCAATCAAAAAGTGATCTTCCGGCCTGTGTCAGAAGATCACTCTTAGTATTTCACATCCATGTGGACCTATTCTGTTTTTTGCGTCCATTTTTTTTACTCTTTTTCTTTGGCTCTTTTTCTTTTACTATTTTCTTTGGCTCTTTATCTCTGGCTCTTTATTAAAAAAACAGGATAATGCAGAATTGCTATACAATTATATATTTTTCCATTAGATAAAACACTCCTTTTCGCCATCTTACAGATCCCACTTTCTCAAAACCACATCCCAGATACAGTTTGAGCGCGTGGGGATTTTGGGAAAATACGTCCAGACGAATGGCCTGATATCCTTTCTCCACCGCCTGTCGCTGAATATGTTCCATGGCCTGCCTGGCGATTCCCTGATGCTGAAAATGAGGATTCACGCATAGACGATGCAGGATACAGTGGGGTTTTTCCGGTTTTTTCCACTTTGCCTTCTGGTACTCCGGGTCACATTCCTCATTTACAGTGTAGAATACTACGATCTTGCCTTCCGCAACCCCCACCGTGAGCTGTCCCATCAAAATGTCCTGCTGGAAATCTTCCCTTATGGGATATAATGTATCCCACTGCTCGATCCCCTGCTCTGACATCCGTATGGCGGCTTGGCTGGCCAGAGCCGCAACGCAGTCTACATCGCTCTGCCCGGCCAGTCTATATTGTATATTCATCCTGTCCCTCCATGTATCCGTTCACCGTATGGCATTCCCCTGTTCATACTTTGCCCATTATAGGGAGGTATATCTGTCAAACTTCTCTCTGTCAAACTGAATACCCAGCGCATCCAGCAGAACCCCAGTATACTGATCCGTTCCAAGATTATGCTCCAGAGACCATATGCACCACGCGTAATCCATCCATGGATCACCCACACCCGCAGCCTCCGTATCAATAAATCCCGTGACCTCTCCGTTTTTCACCAAAATATTGGGCAGGCAAAAATCCCCGTGAATAAAACAGGTCCCCTCTGAGTCGGAATTGCGGAGATTGCAGTCTGTCGTATCAACACTGTGAATCATTTTCATGGCCTGCGTCAGCAGCCGCACCAGTTCTCCGGGATCGCGGAGATATTTTTTCTCAACCAGCGTGTCACCCTCCAACAGAGATTTCAGATAAAACGCGTATCCTGCCTCCTCTGCAAACAGGACGGTCTCCGAGACCCCCACTTTTCCTGTCAGAAAATCATTCACTGCCCGCTCCCGCAAAAGTCTCTCCCGATTGTCCGATATCTTAAGGATATAATCGTTGCCCACCCGGTACACCAGATCCCCGCTGCAATGGTTATCTGTGATCTCCGCTACCTCTTTGCCCGCTATCCGCTCCTCTATCGCCGTAGGGAACTTTATGCCATTCCTTTTCATTTCCATTATTATTTATACCTCTCGTTCTCTCTGCGCAGCCCTTCGTCCGCATCCTCCAGGCTCCCATAACCGTACATTCGCGCAGAATTGCTCATAATTTCGCCTGCGAGATTTTTCCCTGCTGCCGCGTAAGCCGCTATATATCTGCCATAAAGCTCCAGCATCTTATCGGAATATGTGCTGATCTCACCCCGCAGATATGTCTCATAGGATGTATCCCAGCCGTTGTCCTCATAGGTGTGAATGCTGCGGGCATTGCCAGCCAGATGAGGATACTCCGCCGCAAATTCCTCCATCCAGGCCACTTGCAGAGCCACGATCCTCTCAATGATCTGTTTTTTCTCCGATGTGATCTCCGGGAAACGCGCTTTCATTTCCACATACTTTTCAGGAGCGGTGCTCTCCATCATCCTGCCGTATTTTTCTTCGATCAGATTATGTCCCCGTTCCATCTCCCGGTCAAAATCATAGCAGTACTGTAGCAGCATACCCTTATCCCAGGTCAGATACTGGCTCTTACGCATAATGGAAAAAGTAAACCAATCGTCCTGACACCCGGCTCTGCCTCCCTCGTTTTTCACCACGTCAAAAGCCTCAAACTCCCTGTGCGCTATCACTTCGGCCAACTCTTCAACGCTCTTGTCCGCCACGCCGGATTTGTACAATAGTTCCGCCACATGTTCCTCCAGGAAACTGTCTATATCGCTGATATAGCCAGCCTTATACAGACTGTGAGCCAGCAGGGAACCTGCCCGATCCATGATCCGGCAGGCATCCTGTCCCCGGCTCTCCAGCGCCGCGGACAGCAGCTGCAGCAGTTCCTCATGACCGCCCAGTCTGCGCGCGCCCTCCGCCAGCCATTTATCGTGAGGCGGGAACTTTCTCTCCATATAATAGACTATTTTCAGCGCCTCTCCGCTTGCCCTGCCCAGCATCATACGGCAGCTCAGACCGTCTCCCCGCTGTAACATCCGCCCGGCGTTATACTGTCCGTACTGGCAGAAATGTGCGGCGGCCTCCGCGATCCTCATATACCGCAGCCGTTCCGGATAATGCTCACAGAGCATCCTGCGTATCTGAGTAAAGATTCCCTCATCATCTCTGAACACAGAGCCGTTTACAGCGGCGGCCAGAGCACTCTCCTCGATCTGACGGTAGGGAATCAGCCCCGGATTCTCTGTCTCCATAGCTTTCCGTATGCTATCCAACTGCTCCATGCCAAGTAATCTGCCGTAAAATCCCCGAATGGTCTGCACCCCTCTGCGGCCCGCTCCCTGGCGGGAGGTCCTGTAGGTATAACCTAAAAAGGTCTGGGGCAATTCCTCGTAGGCGGTCTGAAGCCGCTCTCCGATCTCTTCATAGACACCGTCCGACACCCACATCATAAAACTCGGCCCCCAGTCATGATCCCGGGAAAATTCATCGTCATAGCCAAAACAGTCAGAGCCTTCGCCCACCAGCCCCACGGCAATCCGTCCCTCATACTCCGGGAACTTCTCATGGATCATAGCTCGCCCGTAAGTCTCATAATATGCCCGGCAAAGTTCCATGCCCGTGACATTCCGCTCCTGCGAAGGCTGTCTTTCCTGTGAAAACTGCACTTCCTCCGAAGGCCGCCCTTCCTGCAAAAACTGTACTTCCTCCGAAGATCGCCCTTCCTGTAAAAACTGCGATTCCTGCGAAGATCGCCGCTCCTGTGAAAACTGCGATTCCTGCGAAGATCGCCGCTCCTGTGAAAACTGCGATTCCTCCGAAGATCGCCACTCCTTGGGGGAATGTGACGCTGCCCCATCCTCTCCCTGTCCGGGAACAGCGTCTGCATCCGCCATCTCCCTCTGCTCCTGGGAAGCTCTGCGGCAAGCCTGTACATTATCCCTTAATCTGAAATATGCCTCCGTCCTGCCCAAACTTTCCTCTATTCCATTCATGGCCCGGACAAAATACTCCTCCGCCCTCTCATACTCTCCCTGTCCAAACAGATACGCCGCCAGAGATGCCAGCGCCGCGCAGTAATGTGCGTCTCTCACGCCGTGAGCCTCAAACAGAGCAATCGCTCTGTGGAAACAGTCCACCGCCCTCTCTTTCTTCCCCAGCTGTAAGCAGGTGGCCGCCAGATTGGCATAGCTGCTGGCCTGCTCATAATAGCGGTCCGGATGCCGCAACGCGATCTCCAACGCCTGCTCCAGATAGAGCCCCGCGTTCTCAAAATCCCCCATCTCCTGATACAGCAGAGCTTTGTTGTTATACAGACTGGCCACCAACATGTCATCCGGCTCCAGAACTTGACGATATATCTGCTCCACCGCCAGATAGCAGGTCATGGCATCCTCCAACCGTCCCCCGGCCCGATAAGCGCTGGCAATGTTAAGCACCGATGTGGCAAAGGGCAATGTCCCGGCAAGTCCCATATCCTGAAGGATATTTAATACCGCCTCTCCGTAATAATAGGATTTCTCCGTCTGACCCGTCTCCCGGCAAAACCCGATCAGCTCATTCAGCAGCGTCACCGCGCTGCCCCTGTCTCCGCTCTGAAGCGCACTCTCCAGACTTTCCTCCATCAGCGCCTGGGCCTGAACCCCTTTATTTTCTTCCAAAAGCCTGTCGATCTGCCGCAAAAGCTCTTCCATGTCCGCCAATTCCCTTCTATGTTATATTCATAAATACATTATATACTAAAAATCGTATATAACTAAACCATACATTTTTGACGATTGATTCGCGTGAGAATATCTTGTACACCTGTAATAATTTGACGCGCACAATTGGATATGGACAAAGGACGGTTCCCATTGCCCTCTGCCGCCTTCATTCTAGCACAGGCATGGGGTGGGTTCAAGAGATGATATAACAAAAAACGCGCAGATCAATAGAAAAGTATAGTTTTCCCGCAAGACGCCATACTAAGCGCAGAGGAGGCTTTATCATGAAACTTACCACATCCCTGAAAGAAAACATCGCCGCCGCTCATAGCCTGCTGCCCATCGGCACCAGCTTTGATATCATCACACGGGAACTGCTGTTGGGGGAGACACGGGCTTATCTGCTGGGCATCAACGGCATGTGCAAGACCGAAGTGCTGCAGCGCATTTTTTCCGATCTGCAAAATCCCCAGTACATGCAGGACAATGTGGTGGCGCAGTTACAACAGTATATGTCCGCCCGCATCGGCTATGCCCAGGTACAGCTGGAATCGGATTGGGACAAGCTGCTGCGCCAGCTGCTCAGCGGTCCCGTAATACTTCTGGTGGACGGTTTTGACCAGGCACTGATCCTGGATGCGCGCAGTTATCCGGCCCGGGGTATTTCCGAGCCGGACGCGGAGCCTGTGCTGCGAGGTGCCAGAGACGGTTTTGTGGAAACCATGCTGTTTAATGCCAACCTGATACGGCGGCGGATACGCTCTCCCCGTCTGACCTTCAGACTGTGCTGCGTGGGCGCGGACAGCAGGACCGATGTGGCTCTGGCCTATGTGGACGATCTGGCGGACCCGGGGCTGACAGAACGGATATCCCGCAGTCTGTCCGGCCTTGAGGTATCCAGCCTGACAATGGGTGCCAAAAGCCTGGAAGAGCTGTTGGTTAAAAAGCGTTGGTACAATCCCCTTCCCAGCATACAGCTGACAGAGCGGCCCGACGTGGCCTGCAGTTACCTGATGGAGGGACATGTGCTGCTGATCGTGGACAATTCTCCCACGGTACTGATACTGCCATGCTCCGTCTTTCAGTTTACCCAAAGTCCGGACGACTATTACAGCAGTCCTATGGTGGGCAGTTATTTCCGGCTGGCCCGCTTTGCCTGTATGCTGGTAAGCCTGGTGCTGATGCCGCTGTATTTGCTGCTGACCGCTTATTATCCCGATATTTCAGCGCAGTACCATTTATTGGACAGCGCGGACGCCGGACCTGTCACCATTTTTTTCTATGTTCTGGCGGTAGAATTTATACTGGATCTTTTTAAATATTCCGCCGCGCACAGTACCAGCCGTTTCTCCGGTTCCCTGTCCATCGTAGGGGGGCTGATCATCGGAGATATCGCCGTAGAACTGAACTGGGCCTCCGTGGAAGTACTGTTTTACGCGGCAGTGACGCTGCTTGCCACCCTGTCCCTGTCCAGCACCGAGTTTGCCGACGGGCTGCGGCTTTATCGGTTGTTTTTGATCCTGATCACAGGACTGGGAGGACTCTGGGGCTTTCTCATAGGTCTGGCGCTGGTATGCCTATCTGTCGCCACTACTCCCACCTATGGAAATTACAGTTATCTCTGGCCACTGTTTCCCTTTAACTGGCAGGCCCTAAAAACCCTGCTGCTGCGTTATCCCACTTTCCGGGCTCAGCCCAGCCGGGTATGGAGGCGGACAAAATCCTCTGAGAGACAATAATATCCATCAGTGCTCCTATCCTCTCCTTCCGCGTCTGGGTCTTCCCGGCTTTTTCAGTACTACAAAGGCCATCACCTCGATCGCCACAACCACCAGAACCACCACAACCGCTACCACCACAAACACGTCAACCCCTTTTGCCTCCTCGTCATTCTGTCCCTTGTCCTCCCCGTCAGGCGACGGAGTCGGGTGGAAAGTATCTTCACCCAATTCAGGCGCAACCGGAAGGTCTCCCTCCGGTTCCTGTGACTCACTATCCGAAGGCCTATCCGTTGTACCGTCTACAGGAGCCTCCGTGGGCCTGGGCCTCTCGGTGGCCCGGGGCGGCTGCACGGGCTTTGGCGTGGGCTGCGCCACCGGTAACTGAGGCGGCAGCACCACCGGAGCCTGGGTCGGTGCGGGAACCTGCGACGTCGGAGGATTCCCGGGTGTCGACGGATTCCCTGATGACGGGGGATTCTCAGGTTTCGGCGGATTGTCGGGTTTCGGCGTATTCTCGGGCTGGCTTGGCGGAGGCTGCACCGCGGCAGGACCGATCTGCACCGCCCCGGGAAGTTCCACTTCCTGCATGGTCTTTAATTCCGTGCCATACACATACCGCAGAGAATTCTCCACGGCACTGACCGTAGCAGCCACCTCGTTCCCATTTCCGTCCAGTGCTTTGATCCTGCCCACCGTTAGGGAGTCCGTGCCCTGCGCAAACAGCGCTTCCGTCCCGGCCAGATATACATTAATACTCCCGGTGGCCTGATCATAGCGGTAGTCCAGTATTTTAGCCTTGCTCTCCCCAAACTGAAACTCCACGGCGGCCGCGTTAGCCGACTCCACTGACAGACTGAAACACAGGGATGAGATCCCCTCCTTTGCCGCATGCTGAGAGACAATCGTGACCGTGCCCTCCTCATCCATCCGCAGCCCGTCGCCGCTTGCCGCCCGGACCCGCAGAGGGACCAGAGCGGCAAACAGAAAGAGTGAGATCATTATAAAGTGAATATATTTTCTCATGTCAATTCCCATCTGTGCGCTATCACTGCACATATATATTTATTTACCTGCCGCTAACCGTAATTCTGTCCGGCTCTATCACTTACCCAGTTCAATATCGGGCAAAACGGCCGGCATGTTCTCAAACATAGAGTCGCTGACAAGCCTCTGCCCCTCGTTCGTCAGAGCATCGTTGACACGGTACAGTTCCGCCCGTACCCTTACCAATCCGGCAAGGTCCGTCTGCTGTTCCGGCTCTATCCAGTAAAGCCATGTGCCGTTCCAGACGTTCTCGATCTCGCCCTCTTCCGGCACTTCCGCCAGCAATATCTGCTGTGCCTGCAAATCTCCCGCAGAGTTGATCCCGCCCACGATATTTCCGTCCTGATCATACAGGATCAGCGCGTTATAGGCCGGGTTACCCTTATAGGAGCCACTGAAAACGATAGACCCCTCCGGGATCACATCCGTATCCCTGTCGCCGTATTTATAGGCGGAAACCAGGCGGCCTATCACAACCTCGCCGCTGTCAGTTCGTCTAAAGTCTACGTTGTCCCCTGTGACTCCCAGCACATCCAGTTCCCCTATGGAGATCCTGCTGCCGGACGCTGTCTTTAAGATCAGTTTCACGGCGGAGGCCGAATAGGTACTCACATATTCCTGGGTGCCGTTGGAGAAATAGACGGTTCCCGTGCCGGAAACGTCCAGACTTCCCTCTGCCACTTTAGTCCAGGCGCCTGCGCAGCATGCCTGTATCTCATAACCTGCGCCGGGTATTCCGTCCAGTGCCGTATATTTTAACCCCGTGACAGTGAGAGTTTTGTTAAACTCCAAAATAATCTCCGCCTCACCGCCTGTTTCCGCCGTGTATGCTGTGCTCGCGTCATTGTCGATGAGTTTATAAGCGGGATCTTCCGTTTCCGGCTCACAGGGAGAATTATCCGTACCCTCGCCCTGAGTCTGGCCGGACGCCGTCAGATTCTGGGTACTGACAGTCCAAAAAGACTTATCCTGACTGCCGTCGTCCCCGATCTTGACAGGTTCCAGAGTCTTGGCCGCGGAGCGGTTTAAATACTTGTCGATGACTGCCACTTCGTACCAGACCACCCGGTTGTTGGCGGGAACCGTGTCGCTGAAAGAACTTCCCGTGGTGAAACCCACCACCTCTTTTACCGTATCTCCGCCGTTTATCATACATCTCACGATCTCATAGCCCAGCACATCCGCCTGGGGAATCCCCTTAGAGCCCAGGGCAATATCCACCTGGTTAGGCCTTCCCTCATGCACGGATGCTGTGACATTGTCACCCACGGCCTCCACTGTGCCATTCAGAGAACTCACGCCTCCTTGCAGGCTGTACACCCGGGCATCATCGTTGGCGTAACAGATGGCCCTGGTCTCCTCCGGGAACTGGCCCGCGTATCTGCGGGTCTCCTCGTCCGGCGTCATACCCCAACGCTCAAAGAACTTCAGGATATTTTTCTTGGCGGCGGCGCAGGACAGGCGCATCAGATCCTGATCCCGGTTTCCGGCCAGGGTCAGCGCTATGTTGCCCGGCGCGGGAGCCTTTGCCGTGTCTCTAGAGTATGTGTCCACTCTGGCAAAGAACAGATTGTCAAGCTGCTCGGTATAGTTGGAGTATGTTCTGTAGTTGTAACCCCTGTCATAAGCCAGATGGAGCTGCCAGTACATGCCCAGCTGGGTGAACACATTGGACGCCATGCCCTTCGACCCGGACGTTACTTTCTTATATACATTGTCGTATTGGAAACGGACGCTGCCGTTGTCGTCCCGAGCCTGGGCCAGCACCGCGAAATAGTTGTTGGTGATCTCGGCTATGGCATATGTGCCCTGATTGATGCAATGCCCGATCTCATGGGCAATGCCCCAGCCAAAGTAAGCGCCGCTCACATATCTGCCCTCGCTGTCGGCTGTCACGGGCGTAGCGCTCACCATTCCCGGAGCGGACCCCCACTCAATGCCGATATGATTGCCTGACGCGTACATGAACGCCCCGGAAAACATTCTCTGGTAGCGGATGTTCAGATGACCCTTGGGAATCTGGTTCACCGCCTCCGGCGCCGACGCGTTGAGTCCCTTGTGCTGGTAGAACAGATACATCATATCCTCCATGGCCTGCATGGAACTTAAGATCTTCTGGGCTTTCTGGTCCGCCGTGCCGCTGCCCGCTCCGCCCAATATCTGCTTTGCGGGAAGAGAGAGCATCATGGTATCCAGCAGGATATCGGATGCGCCCAGAATACAGTCGGTCTCGCTGTAGGCATATTTCACCTGATTGTTCTGGGAGTTTCCGTGAACTTCTCCGTGGGTAGACTCCATCTGCCCTACAAATGTTTCCAGCTCCTCCACATAGGCTTTAACCCTGGCCAGCCGCTCGCTCGCCTCCGTCACCTGGTACAGATCCAGACGCGGAACCTGTGTGCCGCCGCTGACGCGCACCGCATACTCACCGTCGCGGCCGTCGCCTGTGTATTGAATATACAGCGCCCCGCCGGACTCCACGCCCGTGGTGCTGCCGATCTTGGGAACGGATATCTTGTTGGCGCCCACCTTAAGCGAGGCAACCACAGTGCCCACACCCGCCGCCTCGGAATGATACTGGGTGGATACAAGCTGAAGATTGGCTGCATCTCCGGTTTTCTTGCTGCTGTGGCCCACGTAAACCATGATCTCCTCCTGGGCCGCTGCTACTACACCCAGAGGCTGCCACGCGTTCAGTCCGCCGAATCCTCTGCCCACGTCCTTGGTGGTGATCCCGCTGTGAATCCTCACCGAGGCATTCAGCCTGACATCCCGCAGTATGGCCTCCGCCGTCTGCAGTTCCCGCTCCAGCAGTTCCCGGTCGGGATGGTACTCGCCGCTGACCGGGTCCACCGTATTGATCCGGGTGCGCAATGCGTCTATATCCGCCTGTTTAACCTCCGGCCTGAGCACCGTGTGCAGGTCGTCCTGATACAGAGACATGATATCATCCATCAGCGTGTCATAATAGTAGAAATATACCTCGGATACCGTGATGGTTCCCGCCGCCGAGTAGCGCGCGATACCAAACTGTATCTTCTTGGCATTGACCGCCTGAGGCAGCTTGATCACATAGTAAGTCCTGCCCCCCACGTCAGTCTTTCTCTGCATGGAAATGCCGGCCACATCGGCCTGGACCCCGTTTTCATCCCAGTACCGTACCTTGGCATAGTAATACCCTGTATCTTGAGAAGTCATATCGTGAAAAGCCAGGGTGTCCAGCTTATATGCCTGGTCAAACTCATATGTAAGACCGTGGCCCGCCCCCATGGGGTTAAAACCGCCTACATCCCATGTATTGGCATAATAATATGAAGACGGGTCATGGTCCACCGTTCCCCAGGCCGTACCCTGCTGGGTATCCAGAGGGCTGTTCTGCATGGTGGCACCCATGACTGCACTGATGATATGCGCGCCCTTTTCCCCTGCATTGCCCACATTGATCAGATTATATTTGGGCATGACAGCGGGATTGGAGTCCGTGGTGGTGGCCGCCGCGGACAGGGACGGACCGCTCTCTCCAAACTCATTGACACCGGTCACATACACCGTGTATTCCGTCATGTCCTTGAGATTCCCGATGGTATAACCGTTCTCCTTGATGCCCTCGATCTTCTGATATGTTTCCGCAGTGCTCTCCTTATAATACAGGTTGTAGGTCAGAGTATCCTTCATATTCTTCCAGGACACTGCCACACTCTGATACTGTCCCTTTGCCGACACATTGTCCGGCTTATCCGGCTTGCCGCTGGGCAGGGGAACAGCCGTCACCTCATTGCCATACCCGCTGCGCCATGCGCCGTTGACCGACTGTACACGAATCCGGTATTCCTGATAATTGGCCAGCTCTCTGCCGCCAAAGGAAGTGACATCCAAGGCGTTGCCAGTGACCATCACGGTCTCCTGACGGTCTCCCTGCATTATCAGCACCTCATAACCTGTGATATTCACGCAGGTGTCCCAGGCCAGACGGATAATCTTGTTCCCCTCTTCCGCACGCAGATTCTGTGGTATGTCCATCTCCGGCTCCGGAATCCTCTCCTCCATGCCGTTGACAAACTCCACTTTGGATATCTCCGCCAGATTGTTATTCTTACGCATTCCCGTGATGGTCAGTGTCACCTTTTTTACGGCTACCTGTGAACCCAGATGCAGCCGGATATTGCCGTGACCGTCCCGCTCGGCTCTTATGGCGGAATCCGCCAAAAGATAACTTATCCCGTCGTCCACCGGGATCTCCTTTACCTGCTCCGCCCCGGATTCGTCCGTGTATGCAACCGTTATAATGCTGTTGCTGATGGGATTATCCCCGTCTGTCTCAATAATGATTCCGTCGACCAGGTTGGCCTCCCCCGCCTCCGCAAAGTAGAACTCCAGGGAAACCGGGGTATCCTTGGAGATGGCAGCCGCGCTGCCGTCCGGTTTCAGGGCCGTCAAAGTGACGCTCTCCCTGTTTTCCAAAAGTCCCCGCAGATCGCCCTCCACTTTGGTACTCACTCCCTGGGCGGGCTGTATGGCCTCCACGGGGACAAACCGCTCCACCCCCGCTTGGGTATCTCTGCCGTCATTGTATCCCTTGGAAAAATATTCCAGATCCACCAGATCCACCACACCGTCGCCGTTCAGATCCGCAGCAAGTCCCGATCCGCCGGAACTCCCTTTGTCCATGGCGTCTACCAGAGCCGCCCTGTCAGCGGCGTCCATCCTGCCGTCCCCGTTGACGTCACCCAGCAGCAATACGCCGGGGTGCATGGTACCCTGGGCATAGTTCACCCCGTCCAGAAACCCGGTCATTAAGTTGACGGTATATGCCTTATTTTTCACGGCAATGGACTGTGTGTATGTGGCGAAACCCTTCGCCGACACCGTCAGGGTATACTGGCCCTCCGCAAGCTGACTGAAACTGGTCCTGCCCTCCAGGGCATCATCCGCCCCCAGAACGATCTCTCCCCTCAGGGCCTGCCCCAAGGGATCTGTCAGCTCCACGTTGAAAGCCACCGGGCTCTCCAAGATCAACGCCGCGCCGATGCACACATCCACCTGTCCGATCTGCCCCGCCAAAATCCGCTGACCTAATCTGTCATTCAGCGCATCATAAGCATCGGCCCCCGAGACAGTACCGCCCGTCCCTGTTGCATAGGCCGTCAGTCCGGACCCCATCGCCAGCATAACCACCAGCAAAAACGCCAATAATCTCTTCATATCTTCCTTTTCTCCTTTCGTTTCCCTTGCGATCGCGCAATGGCAAACCCAGTGGGCAAAGCAGAACTAAAAACGCCGCAAACCCATGATTTCCCTGCGAAAATCCTTGATCTGCGGCCCTTTGCCGTTATGTAACATACGGGACTCGAGCCCGCAGCCTGCACTCTGTGACTTGTACCCGGCTACGCTAATCCTTTTTGAAGTTAGTATAGCACAACTTAAGAATAAAGAAAACAAATATTTACAAATTTTTTCCTAAAAATTGTCCCACAGTTTCTTATCTTTCATTGTTTGTCAAATGATACCGTAATTTATGCGCAATTCTATGTGCGCACCTGCTTTCGCAGCAATATCAGCGCCAGCACATTGGGCAGCACCATCACGGCGTTGACCAGATCCGTGCACTCCCATACCAGATTCATGGGTATCACGGCCCCCACATAGATCATGACGATATACACCAGCTTGTAATGGGGAATGGCCCCAGGCCCCCACAGATATTCCGCCGCCTTCTCTCCCATATAAGACCAGCCGATCAAAGTGGTCAGGGCAAAGGCCGCCAGAGACAGAGACAGAAAGACTTCCCCGTCAAACGGCAGCCCCCAGGCAGCGAAAAGGGGCAGAGAGCGAAAAGCGGCCGCCGCCAGTCCCGTCTCATTGACGCCCTCCAGAGATCCGGGATGTAACAGCATATTGGCAACTATGACCAATCCGGTCAACAGGCACATGACCACTGTGTCCCAGAATACGGCAGTCATGGATACATAGGCCTGATAAGCCGGAGATGCCGCGTCGGAAGAAGCCGCTCCGATGGCGGATGTTCCGATGCCCGCCTCGTTGGTATACAACCCCCGGGCTATGCCATAGCGGGCTGCCAGCAGAAGACCGCCGCCTGCCACGCCCCCCACAGCGGCCCGGGACGAAAAAGCACTTTCCAATATGTACAGACAGGCGGGACCCAGCGCACCGCGAAACTGCCACAGCAGAGCAAGGCATCCGGCAATATAGAGCAGTCCCAGCACCGGCACCAGCCGCATACACACCTTGCTGATGCTGCGTATACCGCCGATCAGTACCAACCCGGTCAACAGAGCCGCCGCCATCCCCACCAGATGGGGAGACCATCCCCAGGTCATGGATGTAGTCTGAGTCAGGGAATTGGCCTGAGTGGTACAGCCCACCCCAAAGGCTGCCGCCACGGTACACGCCGCATAGAATCCGGCCAGGGGCTTACAGCGGAGCCCTTCCCGAATCACATACATGGGGCCGCCTATATGATGTCCCTCCTCATCCCGCTGGCGGTAAAGCACCCCCAGATAGCACTCCGCATAGGCGGTGGCCATACCCAGCACCCCGGTGAGCCAGCACCACAGCACCGCGCCGGGCCCCCCCAACGCTACGGCGGTGGACACGCCGATGATGTTTCCCGTTCCCAGAGTCGCGGCCAGAGTGGTGGCCAGCGCCCCGAAGGGCGATACCCTGGGCCGGGTCTCTCCCTTAGTCTCCGGTTTCAGCGACATACGCACCGCTCTGCAAATACGGCGCTGAGGCACATGCAAATGAAATGTAAAATACAGGTGAACACCCAAGAGCAGGAACAGCAACGGACCGTTCCACAGAAATTGATTGATGACAGAAAGCATTTTCACGTCAGTTCCTTCCGGGCAGGCCTCCCTGCCCGTTATTTCACAGCTTTATATATGTATATGACAAGACATTCTTATTCAAGCCCCCTTTTCCGATAGGCAAAGACAAACAATGTCAGCGCTACAGCAAAATTCACTGCTATCACAATCATGTTTTCCGCAGATACGCCGGATGTGCCGATGCCGTTTATGAGGTCGCTTATCTGCTTTGAATATGTCACTCTCGCCGCCTTATCGATTCCGGCGTTGAACATGGACAGCATCGGCAGGAACGCCATTATCATCATAACGGGTACCGTGACGGACGTTGCGGCCATCTGATTAGCGCTGAATATCCCTATGACCGCGCCGGTCAGCTCCGAGAGGAGGATACCTGTTGCCATGGCGGCCAGAAACATCCCCAGCTCACCGCCCCTGTATTCTCCCACTACCGCAAATACAGCCGTTCCCAACATGCACATCCCAAAAACATATACGCCGATTCCGGCAAGATACTCCCCGGGTCTTACATTGCTCATCATGAGCACCCGCAGCGTATTTTTCTCCTTCTCCTCCGAGACGATGGCCGCCATACAGGTGAGCGGCGCCATGCCGATAAACATTACGGCGAACAGTCTGACAAAAAAGTGCTGCGGCATATTCTCTATTTTTACCGCGTTTTCCATGATCACCACCAACACGGGAAACATTATATATTGGACCAGAACCTCCTTATTTTTCATAGTATCACATATTTGTTTCATTAACACTGCCACTATATTTCTCATACTTCCAGTTCCTTTCCTGTAAGCTCAATAAACACCGTTTCCAAATTCGGCTCCGTGGTGTGTATCGTCTCCGCGCGGCCGTCTCTGATCAACTCCGCCACCCTGTCCGCCGCGTCCCCATTATGGGGAATCTCTATATCCGTTCCGTCCGCGAGATGTATTTTCAGCATGCGCTGGTGGTTATATCTGCGGCAAATTTCCTGGGGACTGTCATATTCTATTATTTTTCCGTCATCGATCAGCCCGATCCTGTCACAGAGCTTTTCAGCCTCCGCCATGGCATGTGTTGTGAGAAAGATCGTCTTGCCTCTCTCTTTTTCGGCGAGGAGCATTTTGTGTATCTCGTTTGCGGTAGTGGGGTCAAGTCCGCTGGTAGGCTCGTCAAGAAACATAACGTCGGGATCGGTCATAAAGACTCGCGCCAGGCGAAGCCTGCTCTGCATTCCCTTTGACAGCCTGGAGGCAGCCCTTTTTTTGACACCCGCAAGGCCAACCTTTTCGAGAGCCCTCGTGATATCCCGGTTTTCAATACCGTATATCCTGGCAAATATCTTCAAGTTTTCATAGCAGCTAAACCGTTCATAGATCCCAAAGTTATCCATCATGATCCCTATTTTCTTATGGTCCTGTCCTGTCATCTTCCGCGACAAAGTACCGTTTATTTCAGCGATTCCGATATCCGGGACAAGCTGTCCCGTGAGTATTTTGATCAGTGTTGTCTTACCTGCCCCCGACGGCCCGAGAAGGCCGAATATCTCTCCTCTGCCAACGGTAAGACTCACTCCGTCTAATACGGTTTTGTCTCCGAAGACCTTAGCTATGTTGTCCGCAATGATATAATCTTCCATCTGTTCCTCCTATTGTGGGTTTCATTACCCTTATTGGGCATCACGCTCTTCCCTGCTCTCTTATACGGCCATATGATCGCTTTTCACAGTTCCCGCTTTTCTTCTTTACAGCGTCTCAGAGCCTCCTCCAGCTTTCGGTTTTCCTGCCGCTCCGCTATAGCGGAGATGATCGTGCTCACAGCGCAGCTCACGCCAAAGCAGACAATAAATGAGATCCATGCAAGCGGCACATCCGAGGGAAACCAGTCGAACACAAATATAAATGCCAGCATGGTCAGAAACGCTCCCGAGAACATCGCCACTACCCTTGCGGCCAGAGACATGCCTTTTATCAGGACGTCCGTCATGAGCACGAACCTCAGCACCGTTATTAAAGACACCGCGGCCAGGAGCTGAAAGCTTGTCGCCACTCCCACGCCCGCGTTTCCCAGAGAAAACATCGTGGAATAACCGTATGCCGACTCACCAAACAAAAGGCAAAAGATATTGAACAATCCTGTTGTGATTCCATACAGCATAAAAATCTGAGAAAAAAAACTAAATACCGTAACATCCTTATCCATCTACTTTACCCCCAATCTCTTCTTAAGCTCTTCCGCGTACTGCCTTGATACAATCAGCTGCTCGCCGTTTTCAAGAGTGATCCGTAGCCTGCGGTCAAGCTCGGAGCGCAGACTGCGGACATATCTCAACCGTACGATACAGGACTTGCTGATACGCAAAAAATTGCCGTCGCAAAGCCTGTCATCCATTTCATACAACCTCAGTCTGGACTCATAGCACTGATTCTCGGTATAGACAAAGGTTTTTCTGTCAACGGATTCTATATACACGATCTTGGATATATCGAGTATATACGTTTCACCGTTTTTCGTTACAGTGATCTGGCTGTTGGCAATGCGCAGCGCGGCAATGATGTTCTCCAGCTGCTCGGTGACGCTGCCACAGTTTATAACAATCTCCGTATCCGTAAGCGCAGGATCTATATTCACTGATATTTTCACAATATTCACCTCTTCTGGCAATATGGTAATACAATGCCTGATATTTTACAAGCGGGGGATGCGCCACTTGCCGGACTGCGTGCGCAAGATGCCAATCAAAACTGTCTCCTCAGAGGGCAGCCGCTACGACACTTTTATTATGGGTAAATACAGACAAGAAAATAGCGGATTTGCCTTTGTTTTAAAGACAAACCCGCTATATATCTAACTTTTCTCATCGTGGAGCATACGGGACTCGAACCCGTGGCCTTCACACTGCCAGTGTGACGCGCTCCCAGCTGCGCTAATGCCCCATAAGGTTAGTATAGCACAGCTTTTGAAAAAAGCAAATAAATTTTTTGAAAAATTCAAAAAATTTTTACAGCACCGCCTTAAAGGCTTCGTCCAGATCCTGGATAATATCCTCTATGTGCTCCGTGCCGATGGACAAACGTATGGTATTTGGCCTGATCCCCTGGTCCGCCAGTTCCTCTTCGCTCAGCTGGGAATGGGTGGTGGAGGCCGGATGAATCACCAGACTCTTTACGTCAGCCACGTTGGCCAGCAGGGAGAACAACTCCAGATTATCAATAAAGTCCTTGGCCTTGCGGGCATCCCCCTTAATCTCAAATGTAAATATGGAACCGCCGCCGTTAGGAAAATACTTTCGGTACAATGCCTGCTGCTCAGGGTCCGATGACACAGAGGGATGATGCACCCGCTCCACCTGGGGATGGCAATCCAGATATTGCGCCACTTTCAGCGCGTTCTCCACATGGCGCTCCACTCTCAGGGACAGCGTTTCCAGCCCCTGCAAAAAGATAAACGCGTGAAAGGGCGACAGCGTGGCTCCGGTATCCCGCAGCAGAATGGCGCGGATCTTGGTGACAAAAGCAGCCGGCCCCACAGCCTTGGTAAAGCTCACGCCATGATAGCTGGGATTGGGCTCCGTCAGGGAAGGAAACTTGCCGCTGGCCTCCCAGTCAAATTTACCGCTGTCCACGATCACGCCGCCGATCGTGGTTCCGTGACCGCCGATAAACTTGGTGGCAGAGTGCACAACAATGTCCGCGCCATACTCGATGGGCCGCACCAGATAGGGCGTGGCGAAGGTATTGTCTATCGCCAGCGGTATCCCATGCGCATGGGCGATGCCCGCCAGCTTTTCGATATCCACCACATCTGAGTTGGGATTGCCCAAAGTCTCAATAAACAAAACCTTCGTGTTCTCCTGTATGGCCTCTCCCACTCCCTCATAGTCGAAGGGGTCCACAAAGGTAGTGCTGATGCCGTACTCTGACAGAGTATGCGCCAGCAGATTATATGTGCCTCCATAGATGTTTTTAGCCGCTACGATATGGTCTCCCCCATGGGCCAGATTTTGAAAGGTGTACGCGATGGCCGCCGCGCCGGAGCTTACCGCCAGGGCCGCCACCCCTCCCTCCAGAGCCGCGATCCTTTTCTCAAAAATATCCTGCGTGGGATTGGTCAATCTGCCATAGATATTTCCCGCGTCAGTGAGGTCAAATCTTGCCGCCGCATGGTCACTGTCATGAAATACATAGGAGGAGGTCTGATAGATCGGAACCGCTCTGGCGTCCGTCACCGGGTCAGGCTGCTCCTGCCCCACATGGAGTTGTAATGTCTCAAACTTTAAATCTCTTTCCGCATATGTTTTTTTACCCATATCATGCACCTCTCTTTTTATATAATTCCTATAGATTTACAAGGAATTATAAGGCTACCTGTTCTCTGTGTCAATATATTTTTTACTGCCTCTGCTTTTTCCGCTGCCGTTTATTCTCGTACATCCTCTCGTCAGCCTGTCTCAGCAATTCCCGATAATCCCTGTTTCCCTCCGCGCAAACGCATCCAAAGGAAAACTCCAGCTTAACCCGCAGTTCATCATCCAGATAGGCAATACAGTGTCTTTGAATGAACTCCATCACCTTTACCGCCTCGTCAAGCTCCTCCTGGGAACCGTAGCCGTATATAAGCAGCACAAATTCGTCTCCGCCCTGTCTGGCCGCGACACTGTTCTGAGGATCAAAAGCATTTATCGTATCCGCGATCTTCCGCAGATAAATATCGCCCTTGTCATGCCCGTAGTTATCGTTAATGTCTTTCAGGCCGTCCGCGTCTATCATGATCACCGCATAGTGCCCCAGATTTTCCGCCATGGCAAAAAGCCTTTCAAGACGGCTGTCCAGCCCCCGCCTGTTATACAGTCCCGTGAGTGAATCAATATCTCTCTCCACTTCTATCTTTCTGCGCCGGACGGTCTCTTCTGTCACATCAATTACCACGCCCAGGATCTCGTTGTGTTCGCAGATCTCCTCCAGTTTCACATAGCGCTCGGTCTGCACCGCCAGCTTAAATACGCCTTCCTCACCCGGTACGGGATTGCTCCGCAGCTGCCGGATAAATTCCTGAAACAGCCTGCTGTCGGCCGCCAACTGCCGGGACTCCTCCTTCTCAAGCATGAGAATCCTGGGAATATGTTCGGTAAACCGAACACTTTTCATCTGCTCATTGTACTCGTACACACCTATGTACATATTGGTCTTACTCAGTACATAGGACATCTTCTTGCTGTTTGCCAGCAGGCTATCCACCATCTCATTGATATAACTGCTCAGCTTGGAGAACTCCTCACTGCTCTGAATATCCACGCTTTCCTCCAGATTACCCTTGGCAATAGTGCGTAGTTTCTCATTCACGCTGTGGATGCCTTCCACCACATAACGGTTCATACACCACATTACGGCATGGGAAAGTATGCCGGTGATCAGCAGCAGGCATATGGCAAGTGCCGCCATATCCATGGGAATCCTCTGATACAATACATTATCCGGCATTACCCTGCCAATATAATTGGCACCTATCCGGCCGAATACACAATAGGAACCCACACCGTTTACCCTGGCGTGAAACCCGGCTCCGTCATCGCGGATATCCTCCAGTTGCAGCCCGATATCTTTCAGATTTTTCCCCACGCACACCAGATCCGTGGAACCCACGATCTCCCCGCTTTCCGCATGGACCGCGTAATAACTGGCCGCGGGATCTATCCGCAGCATGGAAAAAATATAGGACAGTTTATTCTTCTCCGTAACCTTGGTCAAACGCACCGGCTCCATGCCCACCTGCAGGATAAAATCTCCATCCTTACTCCACAGGGCAGAGTACTGCATCATCTTTCCCTCCGCCGTATTGGGGGTAACATCCTGAACCAATTTCAATGATCTGTCCTCTAACATGGGCTTAAAAAAACTCATCTGCTCCCCGGAATCAAAGGTATAATCGTAATATTCCGGATGTGTGCCGGCTACGATCCGTCCTGTTTTGTCAAATATATGGATCTCATCCACTTCCATGAGCGCGGCAATCCTTTTCAGCTCCTCCATATCCTCCGATACAGAGGGCTCTGCCTGAATCAAGTAAGCGATAGCCTCCGCGTTATACAAACAGGTCTGGCTGTATTCCGTTGTGATCTCCCGCAATTCTTCCTTGTTGCGCTCCAGAGTCTGCTGGATCTGGAGGAAAGCCGTGGCCGCGTTGTCACACGCTCTTTTTTGCTCATTTACAATCTCCATGGCGCATATGGAAAAAAGTATGACCACTGACATGATCAATGTTATGATTCTCAGATGCCTTTTTATAATCTCCCGAAGTGTTCTCATGAATCACCCAGTCCTTTCAGAAACTTTTCTCTTTCCGCTACATGCCCATCACAGTCTGGGTTGAAAAATAGCGAAAACCGTGTTATAACAGTTTCCGCCGGGCATAAAAAAAGCGCGAGACGGGAATCGAACCCGCGACCCCCTCCTTGGCAAGGAGGTGCTCCACCGCTGAGCCACTCGCGCATATATCAGATTGCTCTGAACAAAATATACTATACAATAGGATGGGCGGTTTGTCAACTGTTATTTTAAAAAAAGAGAAATTGCGTGTACAATAAAGACAACTGGGGGCATACAGCCCCCGGTCCTATTCTCCCATATCCAGTCTGCCGGCACATTTGATACGGTATATCCTGCGCAGGGCGTCATTGATCCTCTCCTCCGAGATCGTCCCATCCTGAACCGCTGCCAAGACAGCCGCGTGGGCCTCCTCAAAGTTCTCCGGCATCAGGATCATGTCACATCCGGCTTTCAAAGCCAGAACAGCCGCCTGCTCGGAACTATAGTACTCGGAGATCGCCTTCATATCCATGGCATCGGTGATCACCACTCCCCGGTAACCCATCTCCCCCCGCAGCAGATCGGTGACGATCACACTGGACAGGGATGCAGGAGTATTATCTCCCGTGAGTGCCGGAACCGCCGTGTGTCCTACCATAATGATCTGCACACCCGAATCTATAGCGCTTTGGTACACAGCCAGCTCCTGGCTGCGCAGCTCTTCCGCGGTTCTCTCCGACACCGCCAGTCCTTCATGTGTATCCGCTGCCGTACCGCCGCCGCAGGGAAAATGCTTTACACACGCGGCCACACCCTGTTCCCGCAGGCCGCTGACCATACTATTCACATAGGCCGTCACCGCCGCCCCGTCACTGCCATAAGCCCTGGCGCTCATCACGCTGCCCTCCACATTGGCCAGATCCGCCACCGGCGCAAAATCCACATTGATACCGTAGGAGGCAAGTCCCATGCCCAGTCCTGTACCGGCCTGATAAGCCGCCGCCGGATCTCCGGCTGCGCCGATATCCGCAGCAGAAGTCTGTTTGTCGATCAGCCCTGCCGCCGCTAAGGGACTGATGCCGCCCCCTTCCTCCTCTATACCGAGGAAGATCGGATATTTGCTGTACAATTCGGTGTTGCCCAGCATCTCACGAAACTGTTCCGCATCCCTGATATTCTTCTTGGCATATACAATACCGCCCACCGCGTACCTGACCAGGGCTTCTCTGGTACCGTCTCCCGCTTTAACGGCGGCGCTCACATCGGTAATGGACTCAGGAGTGACAAAAAACAGACCCGATATCTTGTCCTCCAGAGGCATGGCGTCGATCATGGCGTTTATGACCTCGTCCAGCTTTTCCTCCTCCGTCAATTCCGGTATGGGTTCTGCCGTAGGCTCCGGCACTTCCGGCGGCGTTTCGATGCTTTCCTCCGACTGCTCGATCTGCTGCTCCAGCTCGGACTGCAGACTCTCCTGCTCCGCCTGCTCTTCCTGCCGTCTCTGTTCCTGCCACTGGGTCAGATATTTAACCCCGGTGACAATGCCAACAGCCATCAATGCAATCAGCAACAGCAGCACTACATACGCCAATATCTGGTTGCGCTGTCTTCTCTTACGCCGTGTCTCCCTCTGCTGTTGCAATTTCTCCTGCCGATTATCCATCTGTGTTCATTGCCTTTCTGTGTTCATACTGCCCGCCATATTGCATATACAGCAAAAGTATACCTTATCAGCCGCTATTTTTCTACATAAAAACACTTTTTTCTATAAAATTAAGAAATAAATAATTGTACATAGGAAGAGAGCACATCAATTCTTTCTTGATGCGCCCTCTTCAAACTATGCTGTCCAATGGTCTCTACCTCCGTATTGTATTTTTTGATTCCGTTATCCTTAGTACATTGGCCCTTCCTCCTGTGTTTATTTGGAATCGTTTGTGTATCTCTTTTGTATGATTTTATTATAGCAGGTATTTGGGATTTGTCAACACATTTTTTCAAAAAACTTTTATTTTTTTCATTATTCATTTTTTGTCTCCAAATATTTCCATTTTTCGACATGTAATAAGTTGTTTTCTGCTATTTTATCGGGGTGCACATACAGACCGGACACAAACTATCATATAAAAAGGATGAATTTCCATCTGCCGCGTTGTCTTCAAGAGACATGTCCGCCGGACAGATTGAAAATTCATCCCATATGGTTAAGTTGCAGGTGTACCTGCCGGCACACTAGCTATTATATTGAAATCTTCCCACCAGCTCTTTCAGCAGATCGGCCTGTCTAGCCAATTCCTCGGACGCTGCGGCGCTCTCCTCCGAAGTCGCGGAGTTGGACTCCACCACGCCGGCAATCTGACTGATGCCTTCCGTGATCTGGGCTGCCGCCCTTGCCTGATTGTCTGACGCTATGGCGATCTCCTCCATAGACTCGTTTACGGTCTTGGCATTCTCCACCACGGCGATCAGAGAGTCCGCAGTGGAATTGGCGAACTGGATTCCCTCCTCCACCGCCGTTATCGCATTCTGTATCAGATCCTTCGTATTCCTTGCCGCCTCCGAACTCTGGTCGGCCAGCGCGCCTACCTGAGTGGCCACCACGGCAAATCCCCTTCCATGCTCTCCCGCTCTTGCCGCCTCTATGGACGCGTTCAGAGCGAGCAGCGCCGTCTGGTCCGCAATCTCCTCTATGCTGCTGATGATCTCGGCAATCTTGTCGGAGGCCGCCCTGATCTTGTCCATCGCCTCCGTGTTGTTCTTCATATGCTCATTGCTCTCGTTGATCTGCTGATGCATATCCGCCACAATGCCCCTGGCCTTCTCCGCATTCTGGGCATTCACATATATCTTTTCCGAGATGTCCGTTATGGTGGCCGTCAGCTCTTCCACGGCGCTTGCCTGATCCGTGGCGCCCTCCGCAAGCTGCTGCGCGGCACCCGCCAGATCCTCCGCTCCTCTCTGGACGCACTGCGCATTATTGTCAATTTCCTTCATGGCCTCGCTCAACGCCGCCACAATATCCCTAAAGGAACGGCTGATCTCCGCAAAGTCCCCCTTGTAATCTCCCTCTATGGCAATCTTGAAATTGCCGTCGGACAGTTCGGCAAGATGAGCGTCAATATCGCTGATCACATTTTTCAGATCCTGGACCGTCTGCGCAAGACTGCGCATCAATATTGCCGTCTCGTCATTCTCCACCGGCACAGGCGTCTCGGAGTGAAGATCCCCCTGGGCCAGGAGTTCCAGCCGTTTTACCACAACCGTAATGGGCTGCACTACCTTTTTGCCGAGGCTGATACCGCTCTTAACTCCGTAAGCCGTAAAAGCTATCACGAACATGGTTGTGACTACCATAGAAAGATAGAACATTCCCAAAAATTCGCTTCGCACGGCCGCGACGCCTATGCTCCATCCATTGATGCCGGGAACGGGCGAATAAGCCACCACCTTTGTCTTCCCGTTATAGCTGTAGGTTCCCGTGCCCGATTCCCCGGCGATCATCCGCTTACAGATATTGCTGTACTTCCTCAGCCTCGGATTGCTCTCTCCCAGGGCGATGCTGTCCTCCACACCCACCAGAGACGAATCGACATCCGCGATGGTAATACCGTTGGCATCCAGCATGAAGGCCGTGCCCCCCGCGCCCACCTTGATGGAACGCATGATATCGTTGAGATACTCTCCGTCTGGAATATATACCACGGCGCCCACCGGCTTTGTACCGGGCTGACCGTTCTCCCACAGAGGCGCTGAGACCGCAAAGGATACCGAATGCGTAAGCTCGTTGTACGCGGGTGTGGAAATAAATGTATTCCCCTGCATGGCTTCCTTAAAACAGCCGCTGGCGGAAAGATCCATCCCGGAGATCATGTCAATGCCATCGCTGCCTAACAGAAACCCTCTCTCATAATTGTGATCCGCCACCTTCTGATTCAGGATAGCCACCTTGTCCTCCACCGATCGCTCCGGATCGGCCAGGCGGGCGATGCTGCCCGTCTCATAGGCCACCGCCACATACTGCTGGAGAGATGCGGCCACATAGTACGCCGCCACATCGGATGTGTTGTTGATCGTCTCTGAAACCGCGTTGATAGAAGATATGTAACTCAATATGGAAGAGATCACTCCCAATACGATACAGCACACTAATATGGTCCTGGCAAAGTTTGAAGAAATCTTCTTCTCAATGCTGACAAATCCCCCACCCGCTTTTTCCTGCTGCATACCTCCTGATAACTTGTTGCCGTCTCCTTGTTTCATTCAAATACCCCCTCATTTTTGATAACCTCATTGTATAATCTCTATAGAATATTCATTTTTGCAAGTTTTTCCGACCATGAATCCCTATATTTGTAATATTATATCATAAGAAGAATGATTATTCTACTGTTTTCTGAAAATTTATAATACTAATCGTACTTTGCTAAAAAATGTAATTTCTGCTGAATCTACATTTACAGCAAAAAAGAGAAAAACAGACAAAAAAAAGACTGCCCAGGCAACATTATGCCCGAACAGTCTTCTGCTGATCGTATTTACAGTTGCGCGATCACAAAAATATCATAAATCGCGCGGATAGCGTTTTCAAAATCCTCGTTTGCCACACCGATGATGATGTTCAGCTCGGAGGACCCCTGATCGATCATCTTTACATTCACATTGTTGTGGGCCAGCGCGGAAAAAATACGTCCCGCAGTACCTCTGGTGGACTTCATACCCCGTCCCACCACAGCGACCAGCGCCAGATCGGATTCAATCTCTATGGACTCCGGCTCAGCCATGCGATGAATGGCCGCCACTACTTTTTGCTCCTTGTGCATAAACTCGTCCTGATGTACAAACACAGTCAGAGTGTCTATGCCTGACGGCACATGTTCAAAGGATATACCGCTGTCCTCAAATGCCTGCAGCACTTTGCGTCCAAATCCGATTTCGGAATTCATCTTATCCTTTTCTATATTTATCGCGCAGAATCCTTTCTTACCGGCGATACCGGTGATCACAAATCTTGACTTCTGGCAGGTACTGCCCACGATCCATGTACCGCTGTCCCCCGGCGCGTTGGTGTTGCGGATATTGATGGGAATCCCCATCTGGCGCACCGGGAATATGGCGTCCTCATGCAGCACCGGAAATCCCATGTACGCTAGCTCTCTGAGTTCCCTGTATGTGATCACATCGATCGGCTCAGGATTTTCTATAATATGGGGATCTGTTACCAGAACTCCCGACACATCCGTCCAGTTCTCGTACACATCCGCCTTGATGGCCTTGGCAACGATAGAACCGGTAATATCCGAACCGCCCCTGGAAAACGTCTTTATCCTGCCGTCAGGCATGGAACCGTAAAAACCGGGGATCACCGCGCTTTCACAGCCAGCCAGTCTTGCGGAGAGCACATCGTTGGTCCTGTCCGGGTCAAACTCGCCGTTCTCGTCAAAATAAATTACATCCGCGGCATCCACAAACTCAAAACCCAAATAGGCGGACATGATAATGCCGTTCAGGTATTCTCCTCGGGAAGCGGCATAATTGCTGCCTGCCTTTTCTTTAAACTGTTTCTCAATCTGCGCGAACTCCTCCTCCAGAGACAGAGGCAGTTCCAAACCGTCGATGATCTGCTGGTATCTGTCCCTGATGGCCTGCAGTTCCCCGTGAAAATCCTGCCCCGCGTCCGCCAGAGCGTAACAGCCATACAACATATCCGTAACCTTGGTGTCCTTATCGTTACGCTTTCCGGGAGCGGAAGGAACCACAAATTTTCTCTCCGCGTCCGAACGGATGATATTGCCTACCTTTTTGAACTGTTCGGCGCTGGCCAGAGAACTGCCGCCGAATTTCACTACCTTTTTCATGTTGCCCGTCCTATCCTTCTTTCTTTGATTGTTATCTTCCGAACTGCCTATCCTTCCAAGCGGATTCTGCCCAGCACCCGGTCGCCCAGCGTTTCATACTTTGACGCGAAGTCCCTTTCCTTTATGGGTGAAATGAGATAACCGCAGTCCTGCGTTCTTCCCTCTACCACTATTTTCTCCGCGCCGGGAAACGCCGCCTCCACCTCTGCCGCCGCATCGTACCTGGCTCTCACGAAGAATCTTCTCTCCACATCGCCTATTTCCGCCAGCCTCGCCGGTTCCTGACTCCAGAAACACATGATCGTCTTGCCCTGGTGTCTGGCGCAGTCCACCACATCGGATACCACTGCGCTGGCGGTGGGCAGCTTACCCGCACCCTTTCCGTAATACATGGAATCGCCCAGCATATTGCCCCGCACACATACTGCGTTAAACACGCCGCTTACCGTATAAAGCGGATTGTCCGGAGCGATCATGCAGGGAGCCACCATGGCCAGCGTCCCCTGAGGAGTGTCCTTACTCATAGCCAGCAGCTTGATCGATCTGCCCATGGCTTTGGCATATATAAAATCTTCCGCGGTGATCCCGGTGATCCCCTCTGTGTATATATCTTTATAGGACACATTCTGACCGGTCATCAGAGACGACAGGATCGCGATCTTACGGCAGGCGTCATGCCCTTCTATATCCGCCTCGGGATTCCGTTCCGCATACCCCTTTTCCTGGGCTTTCTTCAGCGTGGCGGCATAATCCGCTCCCTCGCGCTCCATCTTGGTCAAAATATAGTTGGTGGTGCCGTTTAAAATACCTGTGATGGTCTCCAGTTTCTCGGCGGTCAGCGAATAGTTCAACGGACGGATAATGGGAATACCTCCGCCCACGCTGGCCTCAAAGAGATAATTGCAGTTGTGCTCCCGGGCGATCCGCAGCAGTTCCGGGCCATGGCTCGCCACCAGCTCCTTGTTGGAGGAGCATACGCTCTTGCCTCTCTCCAGAGCCGCTTTGGTAAAGTCATATGCCGGTTTCACACCGCCCATGGTCTCGCAGATAATGGTCACCTCGGGATCGTCCAGAATGATGTTGACATCATGGACCACCTTCTGCTCGTAAGGGTCACCGGGAAAGTCCCGCAGGTCCAGAATATACTTGATCTCCAACTCTGCCGCGGACTTTTTGTTAACCATCTCTTTATTTTTCTCAATGACCTCCACCACACCGCTGCCCACGGTGCCATATCCCCATACCGCTACATAAATCATATCTTCCTCACATTCTGCTGCATGTCAGCCCTTTGTCTATCCGGTCCCACCTGTCCTGTTCCCGCTATTCCTTGGCCAGTATCATCACATGGTGCACACCCCTGCGGCTCTCCAACTCCTGCATCATACGTGCCACATCCCCCGCGGTCTGCAGCACCTGGATACTGATACTCAGAGATGCCACGCCATTGATCGGGATACTCTGGTGAATGGTCAGGATATTCCCTCCGAACTCCGCGATGATCTTCAGCACATCCGACAACAGCCCCGGCTCATCATCCATCTGCATGGTCAGGGTGATCGTGGTTCCACGGGCATTGTCGTGAAATTCAAATATATCATCTTTGTACTTGTAAAAGGAACTCCTGCTGATGCCCACCGCATCCACCGCTTCCTGTATGGTATCCGCTTTCTCGGATTCCAGAAGGCCCTTGGCCTCCACCACCTTTAAAAGCACTTCCGGGATAGCTTTCTCTCGCACCATATAATATTTGACACTGTCTTTCATGATGTATTTCTCCCGCGCACATTTGTACGTCACCGAAAGATAGTTTAGCATGAACCCGCCATAAACGCAAGCCCTAAATTACAGAATTTTTACACTGTATCCAATATTTATTTAACAAATATTCCGTTATAGCTTTCTACTTTGTCGGACAGCACCACATAGATATGCTGCAGACCACCTAAGTATTCTCTGGAGGGGTCCTCATAGGGTACTTTGCTCTCCACTTGCTTGATCATCCATTCAAAAGCCTGCAGCAGGCTGTTCCAGTCTCCCGCATACACCTGACGGTTAGACAGGGATTCCAGCATCAATTGATTGTTGTCGCTGACCGCCTGTTGATAAGCCGCCGCCGTCTCCTGCATTTCCTCATACATCGGATACACCGGAGTCAGATCCAGCTCTGTCAAGTTGTAATCGTCGATACCCTGATCGTAAATCTCGTCCAGAATATCCGTGGCCAGGGTGATCATATGACTGTAATAGTACATGATCAGCTGGCCATTCTCCAGCATCTGGGCCTCCCTGGTCTCATTCTCTTCATCCACGATGATCTCAACCTGTTTCATATACTCGCTGGCGTAAGCGGCAAATTCATCCAGACAGGCCATCAGCCGCACATGATTCTCTTTGGGCTGTTGATATTGGTTTTGCTCGTAGGTATACTCGGAGTCATCTATAGCGTCAAAGGTCTCCATGATCTCCCGCATGGAGGGTAGCATATCCACCACCAACCCATCCAAAGTCTCATAGGCAGGTTCCATGTTATATACCATCTCCGCATCCTCCACCGCATCCATGTTAAAACCTTTGATGCGATAGCCATAACTGTATTCGGCATCCTCCCTAAACCGGAATTCGTCCGCCGTATCCACCACCAGGAAGTAGTTGTTGATGTCCTCCATGATCTCCACGATAGTGTTGTAAAGCTCTATATAGATATTGTACTTGAGGACATCCATAGTCTCCGCATCCAGACCTAACTCATTCAGCTCCCCGCTCTGATCCGGCACTGCACCGCCTCCCACTGTATTGTTCACATCGGTAACGGCACTGCCAGAACTCTCCTGATGCGGCGTGTCCTCCTGTGATCTGGAGTTTTCCTCTCTGGTGTAGCCCTCCATATCAAGGCCCCTGTCCACCGCTCCGCCAACCTGAGCGCCAATGCCACAGCCGCACACGGTCATGCCTAACGCGCACAGCACAGCCAGAAAACATGCCCTTTTCCTTTTCATTAATTCCTCCCACACTGCGATAGTATTTCCTGCCGCCTTACTGTCAGTTTAGAGGATATTTGTCGGTTAGGCTCTGCACGATGGCTCTGGCCTCGGGAACCTTCTCCTCGCCGCCCTTGATAACCATGGCAATAGCCTCCGCGATCCGATCCATATCCGAAACATTCATACCTCTGGAGGTCACGGCGGGGGGTCCAAGTCTTACGCCGCTGGTTACAAAAGGAGACTGGGGATCGTTGGGGATCGTATTCTTGTTGCAGGTGATATGCGCCGCATCCAGCAGTTTCTCCACCGCCTTACCGGTCAGTCCGTAGTTGGTCAGATCCACCAGCATCAGATGATTGTCCGTACCGCCGGACACGATCCTGATATCGCGGGTAAGCAGACCCTTGCACAGCGCCTGGGCATTGTCAATGATCCCCTGCTGGTATGTCTTAAATTCATCGGTCAGTGCCTCCTTGAAACACACGGCCTTGGCGGCGATCACATGCATCAGAGGGCCGCCCTGGATGCCGGGGAAGATGGCCTTGTTGAAGTTGTACTTGTCCGCAGCCTCTTTGTTGCACAGGATCAGGCCGCCTCTGGGTCCCCGCAGGGTCTTGTGGGTGGTGGTAGTCACCACATCCGCGTAGGGGATGGGGCTGGGATGCAGACCTGCCGCAACCAGTCCGGCGATATGAGCCATATCCACCATCAGCACAGCGCCCACCTCGTCGGCAACCTCCCGGAATTTCTTGAAATCTATGGTTCTGGCATATGCGGAGGCCCCGGCAATGATCATCTTCGGCTTTGCCTCCAGAGCGATCCTGCGCAGCTCGTCATAATCAATGAACCCCTGATCATTGACGCCGTAGGGCACGATGTGGAAGTATTTTCCCGACATGTTGACCGGGCTGCCATGAGTCAGGTGTCCGCCGTGGTCCAGATTCATGCCCATGATGGTATCTCCGGGCTTGCATACGGCAAACTGTACCGCCATATTGGCCTGGGCACCGGAGTGGGGCTGTACGTTGGCGTAATCGCAGCCGAACAGTTCTTTGGCTCTGTCGATGGCCAGATTTTCCACCACGTCCACACAGTCGCAGCCGCCGTAGTAGCGCTTGCCCGGATATCCTTCGGCGTACTTGTTGGTCAAGGGGCTGCCCATGGCTGCCATCACCGCCTTGCTCACCCAGTTCTCGGATGCGATCAGTTCAATGTGGCTGTTCTGCCGGGTCTGCTCGTCCTCGATGGCCTGAGCGATCTCGGGGTCGATGTTTCTCACTTCCTCTAATGAATACATATGCTCTCCTCCTGTTTTTGCTGTTTTTCCGTAATTTGCCTAAAAATGCACATACATATAGAAGTATAACATATTTATTGCAGTTTGCAAGGATTTTCTGGACGGGGACAGCGGTGTTTCAAATATCAGCCTGCTTTTTCGGCATCCTTGCTAAACTTCGATTGGTATGATAGAATCGGAGGAGAAAAGGGGAATATTTCTATAACACGGGGATGGGGCGAAACGGTAACGGGACTAAAATGGGTGGCCCGCCGGGTCGGGAGATTGGGGGATTACGGTCCCCATGACAAAGGAGAATGCCATGGAAAACGCTGTTTATCATTTTATATTGAATCCTGTATCCCGCTCCGGTAGGGGACAGAAACTCTGGGATACGGTTATAGAGCCTTATCTGCAGGCATCACAGGTTCCCTATGAGGCCCATTTTTCCGGCAAGGCGGGGGATATCACGCGGCTGGCAATGGAGATATCCTCTATAGAGTCTCCCGCGCCGCACCGCATAGTAGTTCTGGGCGGGGACGGCACTATAGACGAGGCTTTGCAGGGGATCGCTGATCTTTCCCGGGTGGCGCTGGGCTATATCCCCATTGGCTCCGGCAATGATTTTACCAGGGATATGCCTATATCCCGTAATCCTTTGAAAGCTCTGCGGCAGATTCTGGATGCCGAGAGTACCACCGCCGTAGATATCGGCGTTACCACTTATGGAGACGGCGCCAGCCATCGCTTTATCGTCAGCAGCGGCATCGGTTTTGACGCGGCAGTATGTGAGGAGACAAACCGCTCGGATATGAAAGGGTTTTTGAACAGGATCGGTCTGGGCAAACTGACTTACCTGGGCATCGCTCTAAAGCAGCTATTCGCCAGCAAGGCTGTGTCCTGTCAGATTCGTCTGGACGGCGGCGAACCCATTTCCATACGCGCGATCCTGTTTGTGGCTTTTATGAATCATATGTATGAGGGCGGCGGCTTTAAATTCGCACCCGGGGCCGACTACCGTGACGGCATGTTGGATCTGTGTGTGGTAGGAGATCTGTCCAAGGCCCTAATCCTGGTGGCGCTGCCCACCGCTTTTATCGGCAAGCACTATATGTTCAATGGTATTACCGCATACCGCGCCCGGAAAGTGGAGATACGCACCTCCGCTCCTCTGTGGGTGCATACGGACGGGGAGGTGGCCCGCCGCAGCGATTGTCTGACTGTCACCTGCCAGCATCAGGCTCTGCAAATGTATATCTAAAGAAAAACTTAATAAAACCATATATTTTCTTAATTTTGTACTTTTCCTCTTGAAAAAAGATAAATTTGTGATATATTTATCCTCATTAATACAGTTGACAAGGATAGACATCGCTTATGGAAAAGACGAAAAATTTTTATCGGAAATATAGACACGGTATACCGCTGATACTCTACGGCATAATCTATATGACTTGGTTCTGCTATCTGGAGCGGACCGTGACAAAACATTACCATGTGATTCATATGGCCATCGACGATCACATTCCCTTTTGCGAAGTGTTTGTGATACCCTACTTTTTGTGGTTTGTCTATGTGAGCGCCGTGGTGCTGTTCCTCTTTTTTAAGAGTAAGCCGGATTACAAGCGGGCATGTATTTTCTTGTTCACGGGCATGACGGTTTTTCTGGTGGTGTCTACGCTGTGGCCCAACGGACATCATCTGCGGCCCTATACCATGCCCCGGGACAATATTTTCACCGCGATGGTGGCGCATTTGTGGCGTACGGACACGCCTACCAACCTGTGGCCCAGCATTCACGTGTACAATTCCATCGGGGCCCATGTGGCTTTGTGCCGCTGCAGTCTGGGTACAAAGCGCTGGCTGCGTGGCGCGTCCTTGATATTGTGCATATCCATTATCCTGTCCACCGTGTTCCTCAAGCAGCACTCCATGTTTGATGTGCTGACCGGCCTGCTCATGGCCTCGGCCATGTATGTGCTGGTGTACAGGCAGGATCTGATCGCCAGCCTAAAGGGCATCCTGCGCAGCAGAGGCGGCTCCAGGCCCCAGGCGCAAAACTGATAACCCGCTTAAAAGCCTGTGGACAGTTCCACAGGCTCTTTTTATCTGCTCAGATAAAGGGACAGCTCTTTTTCATATATTCCAGACTCGCATTTACTTTTTCCAGTCCGTTCACTTCCAGCAAAATGCTTTTATCCTGCAGTCCGTGCTGACTGATCTTTTCAAATATATCTTTCCAGTCAATCGTCCCGCATCCCAGAGCCAGATGTTCGTCTGTTTTCAGATGATGGTCGTTTAGATGAAAATGCCTGATATAGGGAGCCAGCCCCCGAAACCATTCCTCCGGCGACGCCCCCTTTGTCAGCATCATATGGGCGGCGTCAAGGCAGATGCCAAAACGGCTCTCATCAAGAAGGCGGTCCGCCAGCTCCCGTAACTGTGCGGGAGATCTCTCTTCCACATTTTCATAATAGATCTCCACATCCCACTGGGTGGTCAGTTCTCCTGCCACCCGGGACATGGTCTCCAGCCAGTTTCGGTAATATCTTTCATTGCCGGCAAATTCCGGTCTAAGGCCGGCGTGAAAGATCACCGCCCGGCACCCAAGCTCGGCCGCTATCTCAGCCGACTGCTGCATACGGTACAGACTGTGCCTGCTGATCCCGCTGTCCCAGCTAAAGGGAACAATATCAAAAAACGCGCCGTGCATGGTATCTTTCTTTTCCGGACGTCCCAGTTGCCTGTACCGGTTGATCTTCTCCCGGATGGCCTCCCTGTGATCCAACAGGTCCGGGTCAAAGAAGTCATTGTATTCAAAGCCGAGGGAATACTGCTCCGCCAGCTTCTGATATTCTTCGATTTTGTCTATTTCAGGAATGATCTCTATCATTATTATCGTCCTCGTGGTGGAAAAATAGTTTAATATCCCCCTGGAAACCGGCAAGCGCCTCCTTGAACAGGCTCAGTACTTCCCTGTCAATCTTGCCCTCCGCCGCCATATCGTCCAGCACGGAAAATGCTTTTTTCTCTTCCATGGATTTCTTATATGGCCTGTCGGCGCTGGTCAGCGCTTCAAACACATCCACTACCACCAGAATCCTGGCCTCAAAGGGGATCTCATCGCCCTTAAGCCCTCTGGGATAGCCGCTGCCGTCCAAAAACTCGTGATGGGCTCCGGCCCACTCTATAATGTGAGGGTAGCGCACGCCAAAATTCATTTTCCGCAGGTATTTCTCTGTGTATTCCACATGGGAGCAGATAACCTCCCTCTCCGCCCTCGTCAGGTTGCCGGAAACCACTGTCAGGCATTCCGTCTCGTCAAGAGACAGGTAACTGATCTTTTGTCCGTTGGAATCGGTATACTGCATTCTGGACATTTTTTGGATATAGGCGATGTCTTCTTCCGAAAGGCGGGGTTTTCTGTTGATCTCCTCCACCCGCGCTCTGGCGTCAATAAAATAATTTTTCTTCTCGATCCACTTGTCTTTATCCAGTCTGCCCCGCAGATAGTCAATATTATACAGCAGAGATAGACGCTCAAACCGCTCCAGCACCAGATCCAGTTTGGCTCCCAACCGGGTGGTCTTGTCAATTATATCATTGGGGATCACCAGCTTGCCGATATCGTGCATAAGCGCCGCCATCAGAAGTTCGTCCCGCTGGACCGGCGTATAGTATCTGTCTGTCTTTCCGGCCTCATGCTGCTTATCGATATGATCCAGCAGAATCCTGACATAAAGATACACATTTCTGGAATGATAGTAGTTATAGGGAATACGGGTGTCAATGGCATCTGTGAATACCTGTGTGATGGAGATCATCAGATCTTCAATCTCCTGCACAAACCGCATATTGGACACCGCCACCGCCGCCTGGGACCCCAGGGACTGCAGCACTTTCTCGCAGTCCGTGCTGAAGGGAATGATCTCGCCCGCAGCGTTTTTTGCATTGATCAGCTGTACCACACCGATCAGTTTCTCCTCATGGCTGATCAGCGGAAATACCAGCATGGATTTTGTCCTGTACCCCGTGAGTTTGTCGTACTCCCGGGGACCGCTGAAGTCAAACTGGCTGCTGCTGTAGGCGTCCTCAATGTTGAGAAACTCCCTGTGGATCGCCGTGTACGCGCAGATGTTCTTTTCATCCATGGCCACCGGGGGATACTTTTCGTCCTTCGTCCCCTTCTGATCGATGCCCAGAGATCTGTTCTTCATAATGCAAAACTGGAGTCGGTCCTGTTCAAAGAGGTACAGCGTACCTCCGTCGCAGTTCGTCAGCTCCATGGCGCAGTCGATGATCTTGGAAAGAAGTTCGTCATAATCTCTTTCCACCGTCAGCTGAATCCCTATCTCAAGTATCTTTTCCGCTTGTATCTGTTCCATTCGTTCCCTCCACCCAAAATACATCCATGCCTTCCTGTCTGCCCTTCAGGCTCTGACTGCCGGCAAACACGGCATTGTACCGGTCTTTTACCTGTTCGTACAGATCCCTGCTGATCAGAACCTGCCCGCCTCTGGCTATGCTTTCCAACCTTTCCGCCACATTTACCGTATCTCCTATGGCTGTGTAGTCCATCCGGTAACTACAGCCGATATTACCCACTACCGCCCTGCCGCAGTGAACGCCTACGCCGCAGGCGATCTCTATGCCATAGTCTTTCTTAAGCTCCACATTGATACCGTCAACCGCCGCCACAATGTCAAGTCCGGTCTGCACCGCCTTGCAGGCATAATCCTCCACATCCAAAGGGGCGTTGTATACGGCCATGACTGCGTCCCCGATAAATTTGTCCAGAGTTCCGCCATTCTTAAAGACCGCCTCTGTCACCATCCCCAAATAGCAGTTGAGGATCGCAACTATCTTTTCTGGTGAAAGCCCTTCGGACATGGCGGTAAAACCTCTGATATCCACAAACAGCACTGCTATTTCCCGGTCTCGTCCTCCAAGCTCTATCTTATAATTGCCGCTCTTGCCCAACTCATCTACCACCTGAGGAGCCATATATGTACGAAATACGCTCAATATCTTATGCTTGCGGACACGTTCCGTCAGATATCCCGTGGCCACACGGACTAAAAAGACAAACAGCACAAAGACAAAAGGCAGTAAGCATTTCCAGTAGAATCCCGCATTGTACAGAAATTTGGCTGCAACCACAATCCCGGTCTCCAGAACCAGGCCGCCCACTGTATTTACCAGAAAGCTGTTATGGCTGACCAGCCAGACATAAAAACCCGCGATTAAAAATGCGGTCAATGCCTGAATCCACCTGTCAACATCTACATAAGTGCGGTCATTTAGCAGAGCGTCCACATGATTAGCCTGAACCTCTACTCCATTCATGACGGCGCCTCTGGCTATGGGCACCATATACTGATCCATCATGCCCTGGGCGTACGCGCCCACCAGGACTATGCTGTCCTGAAACACTTTCGGGTCACATCTGCCCTGGGCTACGTCCACATAGGAGTATATCTCATACATCCCCGGCTCCGCAGTGTAATCAAAACCATATACACCGTTTACCGTATTGGAGATGCGGGGCCGTTCTCCCATCGCCTCCAGATATTGGCTATATATCGCCCAGGCAAAATTGTATTCCTTTTCCGGCGGATCACCGCCCAAGCTTTCCGCCAGCACAGAGCGCCGGACATAATTGTCCACATCCTGTACCGCATTGGTAAAACCGTGGAATGTCACGGAGCGCAACGCCTCATAGGGCAGTTCCAGATCCTCCACATACATGGTATTGATCTGATACTCCCCGTCATCCGACTGCTCCACTCTCGTGCCATAGTTGATGTAGGAGGCCAGCACCACGTGAGGAAAGGCGGATGCCGCCTCTGCCAAAGCTCGGTCACCCGCCTCATCCCTCTGACCGACAAAATTGATATCGAACGCAATGACTGCCGGTGAGTGCTCCTGATCAAAAGCATTCAGCAGATCGGCCGCCTGCTGCCTGGTCCATCCGGAAAAAGGCCCCATTTCCTCCAAAGACTTTTCATCGATCCCAATGATCTTGATCCGGTTATCCACCGGTTTCTCCGCGACATAGAGCAGGTCGCAGAACCAATATTCCACTTTGTCATAGGGTGCCCAAAGAGTCAGACACCCTGCAAGAAAGGCTGCGATTATAACTAAAAGAGCCCTGTTTCTAATCTCGATCTTTCCATTGTTCATTTTATCGGCCCTGTTATAGTATCGTCAGTTATTTGTTTACCACTGTCCTCAGAAAAGTTACGCCGCTTAACCAATCCGTATTATTCCAACAAGCCTCATCGGTTTTTCTCCAGCCGGTAAAGCCCTCTGTTATATCGTCTTTAGGCATGGGCTGCTGGCCCTCTGGCAGACACGCGTAAATATCCCCGCCGTTCCATGCCTCTCCATATACTCCCCTGAAGATCACGGTATAAAACTTCTTGCCGCCTGAAACGTCATCCAAAGCCGTTTCCCAGACAGGGTAAAGGGTTAAGTCGCTGTTGACCAACCAGGTATCCAGTTCCCACTCCCTGCCGTCTTCGAGATACCAACCTACCAGTCTCAGTTTGACGCTGCCGTCGTTGGACACCGGAAGCAATGCGGATTCGTCAGGCGCTGTCACCGTCTCACCGGCCTTCACCTGTGTTTTGATCTCCACGCCGCTCTGCCCTATCAGATCAGACAGATCGGCAAAATACTCGCCCGTACATACGCAGGGATTGGTAAAAGTCACGGTATAAACGGCCTCAGGCTCGGGAGTCGGCACGGGGACCGGTTCCGGCGTAGGCGCAGGGGTCGGTTCCGGCGTAGGCACAGGCATTGGTTCCTGAGTCGGCTCCGGCGTAGGTGCAGGGGTAGGCTCCGGCGTAGGCGTGGGAACAGGTTCCGGCGTAGGCTCCGATGTAGGCGCGGGAGCAGGTTCCGGTGCGGGTTCGGGAGCCGGCACAGGTTCCGGGACTGGTGTAGGCGCGGGAACAGGTATGGGCACAACGGTGGGTTCAGGAGTGGGTGCCGGTTTCTGCGTCGGTTTCGGAGTAGGTTTCGGGGTCGGTGTCGGCTCCGGTGTCGGTTCCGGCGTAGACGTGGGCTCTGGTGTGGGTTCCTGTTCCGGGGTCGGTTCCGGCGTGGCCGTGGGCTCCGGAGTAACCGCCTCTCCGTCAAACCGCACACTTCCCATGTCCAGCACTCTTCCTGATTCACTTATCTGTTCCAGCCGCTCAAACATCTGCTCATTCATCATATCCTCGCTGATGGGGGCCTTTTCCATAACGATCTTCGGAGGATTTCCCTCTTCAAACCGCATACATTCACCGGCATTATAAAGAACAGACTCTTGTTCATCCATTCCCAACTCCACGGCTCCGTCATAGACCAGCAGAGATACCAGGCCGTCCGCTCCCCTGTCGATCTCAAACACAGTGCCGCGCACGGACATGGTGGCATTGGGCGTCACCACTTCATAGGTGGAACCCTGGCCCAGAGGATTCTGAATCTCGCTCAGAACACTGCCCTGTTCCAGAAGTATGGAAGTTCTGCCGGATTTCTCGTCTCCTTCGGCAATGACCTGCATGGAGCCGGATTCTCCCAGCATCACATATTTGTCCGTATCCAACATCAGCACGATATATGCGTCAGTGCCTGTATGTACGGAATCTCCGGAAACCAGGTTCATATTGTCAGCTGCCGCCAGATCGCCGATTCCTTCTCTGTCCACAGTCACTTCACCGCCTGTCTCCACTACCTTGATAGATCGGTATGTCTCTCCGCTCTTACCGGCTAACAGCACCGTCGCAACAATGACTGCCGCCACGGCCAACGCCGCTGCCGCCATTATGCCTGTTTTTTGGTTTTTTGTAAGATTTTTCATTGTCAACCTCCATACTGTGGCTGTCTTTTAGAAATTGCCTACCGAAACTTTGTTTATGTCCAAAATTTTACATATGTATTTATACTCTATATTTTACTCCATTTGGATTTTTCTTGTCAACAC
>ERZ777305.400-NODE-400-length-71776-cov-3.829855_pt1 | contig 71776 bp, 74 predicted proteins | sample MGYA00374965_ERZ777305 | MGnify/ENA primary metagenome ERZ777305 (study PRJEB29328, sample SAMD00013331) | mouse gut metagenome | study: EMG produced TPA metagenomics assembly of the Metagenome analysis of fecal microbiota from mouse which was promoted...
TTTTAAAAACTGTCCACATAGCTCGAAACACGCCGTTGAGCCGCTACGTGGACAGGTAATTTATTACTTTACACAGCCGACTAATCCAAGCGGTTCCATAACCGCCCTCAGCTTCGCGATCATCTCGTCGGTCATAGAGCAGAGCGGCAGACGGCACTCGCCCGCCTTAAAGCCCATGATGTTCAGCGCCTCCTTGACGGGTATGGGGTTCACGTCCATAAACAGAGCCTTGTCGAGCGCGAGGAGCTTTTTCTGTATCTCCAGAGCCTCGTCGTGCCTGCCGTCGAGGAACAGGACAATCTCGTCATGCTTTTCGCGCGGCACGACGTTGGACGATACCGAGATCAGACCCTTGCCGCCGAGCGCCAGACAACATAGCGCCTCATCGTCGTTGCCCGAATAAATATCCAGATCGGTGTACGCCGAAAGCTGCATTACCGTGTCCATATTTCCCGAAGCCTCTTTTACGGCGGTGATGTTCGGGTGCTTTGCAAGCTCCTTGTACGTGTCCACCGCGATATTGACGCCCGTGCGCGACGGAACATTGTACAGCATATTGGGTATGCTCACCGCGTCCGCGATAGCCGTGAAATGCTTGATAAGTCCGCGCTGCGAAGCCTTGTTGTAATACGGCGTGACCTGCAAAAGCGCGTCCGCGCCCGCCTTTTCCGCTTCCTTCGAAAGCTCGACCGCGTAGGCGGTGTCGTTGCTGCCCGCGCCCGCGATAACGGGAACGCGGTGATTAACGCGCTTAATACCGTAACGAATTACCTCGACGTGTTCATCGTCGGTCATAGTCGCCGATTCTCCCGTTGTTCCGCAGATAACAAGTCCGTCGATACCGTTGTCGATCTGAAAATCTATCAGCCTGCCGAATTCCTCATAATTGATAGAACCGTCGGCGTCCATAGGAGTGGCAATAGCCGTAGCGCAGCCTGTAAATATAGTTTTATTCATACGCATTTCCTTTCGTTGATGAAAAACAATCAATCAAGATAACCCTTAGCGGCAAGCAGCTCCGCCATTTCGACAGCGCCGCCCGCGGCACCGCGGAGCGTGTTGTGCGACAGGCACACGAACTTGTAATCATACTGCGTATCGGGACGCAGACGGCCGATAGAAACAGCCATACCGCCCTCAAGATTACGGTGGAGCTTAGCCTGCGGCATATTGTCCTCCTCAAAATAATTGAGGAACTGCTTGGGTGCGGACGGGAGCTTCAGCTCCTGCGGCTCTGCCGCATACTCCGCCCATATCTTTTTGATCTCTTCGATCGTGGGCTTATTTTCAAATCTTACGAATACCGCCGCAAAGTGACCGTTCGACACGGGTACGCGCAGGCACTGCGTGGTAATCTGCGGCTTGTCGCATTTAACTATCTCTCCGCCCTCGATGTGACCCCAGACCTTCAGCGGCTCCTGCTCGGACTTCTCCTCCTCGCCGCCGATGTACGGGATAAGGTTGTCGACCATTTCGGGCCATGTCTCAAATGTCTTTCCCGCGCCGGATATCGCCTGATAAGTACAAGCGAGAACCTCGGTGATACCAAATTTACGGAGCGGCGACAGCGCGGGAACATAGCTCTGAATGGAGCAGTTCGACTTTACCGAAATAAAGCCGCGCTTAGTGCCGAGACGCTTTTTCTGCGCGTCGATAATAGCCGCGTGATCCGCGTTGACCTCGGGGATTATCATAGGCACGTCGGGAGTAAAGCGGTTCGCGGAGTTGTTCGACATTACGGGACATTCGGCCTTTGCGTAGCGCTCCTCGAGAGCCTTTATCTCGTCCTTTTTCATATCCACCGCGCAAAATACGAAATCCACCTTTGCGGCGATCTCGTCAACATCGGCGGTCGCGTCGCTGACGATAATATCCGCCATTTCCGCGGGCATGGGGGTATCCATGTACCAGCGCTCGCCGACCGCGTCCTTATACGTCTTTCCCGCCGAACGCGGAGAAGCCGCCAATGCGACGACCTTAAACCACGGGTGGTTCTCCAGCAGCGTAGCGAAACGCTGCCCTACCATTCCCGTCGCGCCGATAATGCCTACTTTAAACTGTTCCTTCATAGCTGTTCCCTTTCTTTGTATACAAAAAATAAACCGATGATAAATCACCGGCAATGCTGTTTAATGCTGCAAATTCGATTTGCGATAGCACTCCATCAAGCAACCCCGGCGGCATGTTGCCGCTGCCGTTCCCAATATTGCGTTGCGCGTAATTTCAATGTTTTTACTGTAAGGTCAAAACGCTGATCAGCGGCACACAATACTCGATGACAGTCATACGCCTGTTCAACGCACAACCGGATATGCACATCACGGACTGTACACTCCTCGGCGGTTCGCCTTTCGCGCCGCGCCCTCCGAGGGACATCAAAGCCGCGCTACTCATCTACTCCGCACCTCTACCATGCGGCAAAGTGCCGCTCTTATTTCCCAATATTATGTTTATTGAGATTTAAACGTTATCACTGTAAGGATTGAATGTTCTTTGTTATTGTATCATATTATGCGGATTTTGTCAATATGTTATCGTGTCATTTTCGGAGAATTTATTGCACCGTCAAACTTCAGCTTTGGTTATTTTGTCACATTTTGTAATTTTGTCAATGATGTGAAACAAAAGCACATTGTGACTGTCGGTCATTGACAAATCATTCTTGTCATGATATAATAAGAAGAAAATGTAAAAAAGAATGGAGCTACAATGTTAAAGAGCGATTTTTATTACGATCTTCCCGAGGAGCTTATAGCGCAGACCCCGGTCGAGCCACGCGACAGCTCGCGTCTTATGAAGATCGACAGGAAAAGCGGCGAAATAACGCACGACCGCTTTTATAATGTATGCGGTTACCTGCAAAAGGGCGACCTGCTTGTGATGAACGACAGCAAGGTGTTCCCCGCGCGTATATACGGAGTTAAACGGAACACAGGAGTTCCGTGCGAGTTCCTGCTGTTAAAGCGGCTGGGGCTTAACGAGTGGGAAAGCATGGTCAAGCCCGGGCGGAGACTAAAGCCCGGGGTTATAGTTGATTTTCCCGAGGGATTGTCCGCGGAGGTTCTCGATACTCTCGAGGGCGGCAACAGACTTGTTCGGTTTACCTATGAGGGCGACTTTTACGATATTTTGGACAGAATTGGACAAATGCCGCTGCCGCCGTACATCACGGAAAAGCTGAAAGATAAAGACCGCTACAATACGATATACTGCCGCGAGACGGGCTCGGCGGCGGCTCCCACGGCGGGACTTCACTTCACGGAGACGGAGTTCGCCAAAGCGCGCGAAATGGGTGTCGATACGGCATACGTGACGCTCCACGTCGGGCTTGGGACGTTCCGTCCCGTCAAGGAGGACGATATCCTCGAACACAAAATGCACACCGAGCATTACGAGATTCCCCCCGAGACCGCCGGGAAGATACGCGCCTGCAAGGAGCGCGGAGGTCGCGTTATCGCAGTCGGAACTACCTCATGCCGAACTCTCGAAAGCGCCGCCCAAACGGGCAAAGCGGTCGACGATACGAGCATTTTCATCTACCCGGGCTATGAGTTCAAATGTATCGACGGGCTGATAACGAATTTTCATCTGCCCGAAAGTACGCTGATAATGCTCGTGAGCGCGTTCCTCGGCAGGGAAAAGACCCTCGCTGCGTATCGTGCCGCTATCAAGGAGCGGTATCGGTTCTTCTCGTTCGGGGATTGTATGATGATAATTTAGAAGGGTCAAATTTGTTGATTATGACAAAAATTTTACATGTTGCGCAGGATTCTTACATGTTGCGCAAACCGTATTGACATTTATTTTCCACTCCCATATAATATAATTTAAAGGAATATGCTTCCTTAGAATTATATTATATGGGAGGATTTTTAAATGAAACTTAAAAAGCGGGCTATACCAATGCTCGCGGGAGTGCTCACCGCCGTCATGCTGACAAGCACGGCTTCGGCGCACCCAGAAGACTATTGGGGTGGAAAGTACATAGGACATGAAGATGCAAAATTCACCTTGAGAATCAGTAGGAGTGCACAGACAGATTTTTTAAATTCTGACATTTATTGGAGTGCTCGTGATTGGAATGGGATAAGCAGCAATGTGAGAGTAAACGTATCCTTTGTGATAAACGGAAGAACTACAATTGACGATGGAATAAATGTTTATGGTGATGATTTGGGAAATCGGTATTTAGGCTATACCACTCCGTATGACTCAAAAGGCAACCCGCTGGACACCTCAATTGATGGTTTGATTAGCGATTGGGCGTATGCCGAAATAATAATGAATACAAATTCAAACGCATTCAGCGGTGTTGCCGATTCCAAACTTGCCGCACAAAAGACGTTTGTTCATGAGGTGGGTCATGTGCTGAAGCTGACGCACCCCTTCATAAGCCGTGGTCTCGGCGGACATACGATAGACGGCAAACCGGTGGCAATTATGAATCAAGGACTTCCCGGGGATTTTGGCGGCGCTGTGTCATCAACAATTACCGGACACGACAAGTCATGCTTAAAAGCGAAATGGGGGGCATAATGATGAAAAAAATTACAGCAATAATTACGGTGCTTGCGGCTTGCGCGTCGCTGACGGCGTGCAATAAAGCTCCTGGGAATGTCCAGAGCTTTGACGACATAAAGCTGGTGAGAACCGGTTTTGCCGATAGAAGAGTATTTGAGAACCTTGCCGCGTTGGAGGATTATGTTGATCTTGCGGTAGTGGGAAAATTTACAGGCGATTCCGAACAGGAGGAAAGATATCATTACAGCGAATTTTTTGGAAAAGATGTCCTTTATTTTGTAACCTCACAAAACACTATTGAGGTTGAAAAGGTTCTGATAGGAGACGCGGAAATAGGAGATACTCTCCAAATCGTTCAGGATTATGGGATCGTCGACGGCAAATTGGTAACATACAGCGACTTGACTCCCATGCAGAAGGGGGATGAATGGTTGTTCTTTCTGAAAAAGGAGACCGATTTAGACGTATATTTTTGTGCGGGCGACAGCGACGGGCGCTTTCCTGTACCGAACGCCGAAAACGAACCAATGCCGCTTTCGGACTGCCCCGATCTCGGCGTATACGACGAGCAGAACTTCATGTGGAATACCTACAACGAGATATTGGAGAAGTACGATATATAAAAATACGCGGTGCGTCTGAAAAACCGCGCCGTTTTCCCTTGACAACGTTCCACGCCGATATTGGTATATAATAATTGTAATACAGGCTATTAGATCATGCTTAAAAGCGAAATGGGGTGCATAACAATGAAAAAACTTATCTCAATTATTGTCACATTTGCAATATGTTCGCTTTTTACAGCGTGCGATACTGTAACGGATTTCTCCGAAGAAACGGAGTCCCCTTTTGAATTTGAAGAACTGAAATTGGTTAGAACAGGGATATACGACAGAGTTGTGTTCGACGATCTCAATATGCTGGAGGATTATGTGGATATTGCCGTAGTCGGAGAGTTTATTGCCGACACGGAGCAGGAGATCACATATGGGTATAGCGATCATTTTAAAAAGGAGATTGTTACCGATATAGTTTCATATAACACCATTGAGGTCAAAAAGGTTCTGATGGGCGATGTGAATGTTGGCGATAATCTAAGGATCGAACAGTACTATGGTATCGTTGACGGAGAGTTGATAACATACAGCGGACTTACCCCGATGCAGAAGGGTGATGAATGGATATTCTTTCTCCATAAGCATTATACTGCCGATCGGTATGGGTGTTTTGGAGATACGGACGCGCGTTATCCCGTTCCGAGCGCCGAAAACGCTCCTATGCCGTTATCGGACGATCCCGCCCTCGGCGTGTACGATGAGCAGGACTTCAATCAAGATATTTATAACGAGATATTGGAAAAGTACGATATATAAAAAACGCGATACGCGGCGCGGCAGAAAAACCGTGCCGTTTTCCCTTGACAACGTTCCACGCCGATATTGGTATATAATAATTGTAATACAGGCTATGAGACTATGCTTAAAAGCAAAATGGGGGGCGTAAATGATGAAAAAACTTATTTCAATAATCATCGTATTCGCGGCTTGCCTTGTATTGAGCGCTTGCAATTCAACGCAAGAAAACTCCGATGTTTCCGAGATAACGGAAAGCAACTTCGTTGACTTTGAGGGATTGGAGTTGGTTAGGGCGGGAATATCGGACAGAGCGGTCTTTAACGACCTTGGAGCGCTGGAAGAATTCAGCGACATAGCGGTAGTAGGTAAATTTATCGATGATGCCGTGCAGGAAATTTCTTATGATTATGAGCCGCATTTTGAAAAGGATATCGTTACCGATGTGGTATCTTATAGCACTATCGAGGTGTCGGAGGTTTTATTCGGTGATGTGAATGTCGGCGACAAGCTGAAGATCGGACAGTCTTACGGCGTTGTGGACAATAGACTTATTTCATTCGACAGGCTCACCCCAATGCAAAAGGGTGACGAGTGGGTGTTCTTTCTCGTTTACGCTCCGTTCTTGGAGGAGAGTTATTGGTGTTCGAGCGACACGTTCGGTCGCTATCCCGTTACAAGCGCCGAAAACGCTCCTATGCCGTTATCGGACAGCCCGGATCTTGGCGTATTCAACGAGGAGGATTTCAAGTGGGATATTTATAACGAGATATTGGAAAAGTACGATATATAAAAAACGCGATACGCGGCGCGGCAGAAAAACCGTGCCGTTTTCCCTTGACAACGTTCCACGCCGATATTGGTATATAATAATTGTAATACAGGCTATTAGATCATGCTTAAAAGCGAAATGGGGTGCATAACAATGAAAAAACTTATCTCAATAATCACCGTATTTGCAGCATGCGTAACGCTGACAGCCTGCAGCACAGCAGATGAAAGCACTGCTTCCGATAAATACGAAGGACTGGAGCTGGTAAGATGGCACAGCGACAGAGTAGAATATGAGGACCTTGCGCAGCTTGAAAAGGACAGTCATATGATTGTTATCGGCGAGTTTATCGGAGACGACAATCAGGATACCGATTATCAGTATGACGCCGACTTTCAGAAGGATCTGATTATAAATATTCGATCAACCAATACCATTCGGGTCAGCAAGGTGTTCAAGGGCGATATAGAGGAGGGCGACTGCGTTGATGTACACCAACGCTACGGTATCGCCGACAGCAGACTGATCTCTTTCAGCGATCTTACTCCTATGCAAAAAGGCGACGAGTGGCTGTTCTTTCTGAGGAACAGTACAGACCTCAACGGTTATTGGTGCGCAAGCGATACCTTCGGTCGATATCCCGTTCCGAGCGTCGAAAACAAGCCGATGCCGCTCTCGGACAGTCCCGACCTCGGCGTATACAGCGAGCAGAATTTCCAAAGGGATATCTACAACGAGATACTGGAAAAGTACGATATATAAAAATACGCGGCGCTTTTTATTACGTTTCACAGAAATTGCGGTTTCAAGCTTTTTGTTCGACACCGCAATTTTTTATGCCTCGCTCACCCAAAAACCGTGCCGTTTTCTCTTGACAACACGTCAATATTGGTATATAATGAGAATAATAATGCTGTAAAGAGGGAGAACAGAGATGATAATAGACGCTCACGCGCATATTTTTCCCGATAAGATAGCCGAGAGGGCTGTCGGGGGAATAGGTGAATTTTACGGAATGAAGGTCGATTTCGACGGCACTCTCTGGACACTGCTCCGCGAGGGCGGCGAGGCGGGAGTCGACCGCTATATAGTGCAGTCCGTGGCAACCGTGCCCGAGCAGGTCACGGCGATAAATAATTTCATAGCGGGCTGTGTTGAGCGGTATCCCGAAAAGCTTATCGGGTTCGGCGCGCTCCACCCAGATTTCGCGGATATCGCGGGCGAGACGGAGCGTATAATATCGCTCGGGCTGAAAGGGATAAAGCTCCACAGCGACTTTCAGCGGTTCAATATCGACGACGAACGCGCGTTTCCGATATATGAGGCGGCGGAGGGCAGATTGCCGATATTGTTCCATATCGGGGATAACAGGTATGATTTTTCATCGCCCGAGCGGCTGTTGAAGGTCGTCAAGCGGTTTCCGAGATTAACGGCCATAGGCGCGCATTTCGCGGGCTGGTCGATGTGGGACAGGGGTGCGGAGCTGTTCGAGCATTCGGGTATCTATGCGGACTGCTCGAGCTCGCTGTACGCGATGACTCCCGAGCACGCTGCCGAGCTGATAAGGAGGATAGGCGCGGACAGGGTCATGTGGGGCACGGATTACCCGATGTGGAGCGCTAAGGACGAGCTGGAGCGGTTCGCCAAGGTTCCCCTCACCGACGAGGAGCGTGGGCTGATACTAAGCGGGAACGCGCTGCGGCTTATCGGGGAAATAAAATAAAAAGGGGCTTTACCTTATGAAGATCAATTGGAACTCGAAATATTTCACGATAGCGGTATATTCGACGATAAGCGTAATAGTGAGCGCAGTCGCGATAATGCTGATATTTAATTTTGAAAAGGTGTCGGAAAAGCTGACGTTTTTCACGACTGTGGCAACGCCGCTGATAATCGGCGTGTTCTGCGCGTATCTGCTCAACCCGCTGATGATGAAGCTGGAGAACGGGCTTTTCGGGAAGTGGGCGGGCTCGGACAGCGCAAAGGTCCGCGGACGTGCGAGAGGGTTCTCGCTGACGCTGACGATGGTGCTTGTGCTGGCTGCTTTGCTGCTGATGATATTGCTCGTTATCCCGCAATTGGTAACGAATATTATCGCGATATTCAACAATATGGACAGCTATATCGCGACAGTGCGCGGATTTATCGAGAAGATATCGGGCGACTATCCGCAGATCGCGGAGTTTCTGGGCAACCCTCTCGACGACTTCAGCAAGTTCATAACGGGCATCTGGAACCAGTATTCAAACGAGCTGCTCGGCTTCGCGGGGAACGTCGCGAACGGTGTGTGGGCGGTAATCGACACGTTGAAGAACGTGTTCATCGGGCTTACGCTGTCGGTGTATCTGCTCGCGAAAAAGGAGATGTTCGTCGGGCAGAGCAAAAAGCTCGTGTTCGCATTCGTCAAGGCTGACAGAGCGCAGCGCTTTCTCGGCGTTTGCAGAGAGGCGAGCAAGAAGTTCCTCGGTTCGATAGTCGGCAAGATAATCGAGGCGTTCATCGTGGCTATGTTCGTGTTTATCGGCTGTACGATAATGCGGATGCCGTATGCGCCGCTTATCGCCGTGATAATGTTCGTGTTCAACCTGATACCGTTTATCGGTCCGTTTATCGGCTGTATACCGTGCTGTCTGTTGCTTTTGCTGTCTGAGAACCCGATCAACGCGCTTTGGTTCGCTATCTTCGAGATGATATTGCAGACGCTGGACGGCAACGTGATAGCGCCGTGGATACTCGGCGATTCAACGGGGCTTCCCGCGGTATGGATACTCATCTCGATCATAATCGGCGGTGGACTTTTCGGTATGCTGGGAATGCTCCTAGGAGTACCCGTCTGCGCGGTAATTTATATGCTGTTCAAGGACTTCGTTGAGAGCAAGCTCCGCAAGCGCAAGCTCCCTCAGCATACAGATCAGTATGTCGGAAGCGTGGACTATATCACCGCGGATTACGTCTACGACGAGTCCGAGACAGAACCGTCTCCCGAGCCCGTGATCACCGCGAAGCTTCCTTTCAGAGAGATGGTGCGGCGCAAGAGGGTTGAGATATCCAAAAAGCACAGAGAAAGGGATAAGGATATTTTTTCCAAGAGAAAGTAAAGATTTGCGTTGACAAATACAGGTAGTGATTTTATGAACTTTTCTGTAAGCGTTATGAAAGGCTTGAACGAGGCTTTGTAATATGAAAAATGAAAAGGAACGGCTCGCACGGTCACGCTCAGCACCGACAATACGGAAGCAAAAAATGACGCGTCGGAGGAAAAACCCATCTTGACAAACGATTAACAATATGCTATAATATATCCGCAAGGAAAAAACAGACCCAAGGGACGCCCGACGGAATGTGCTCTTGCGGATTTTTTACTGACGGCAAAATTTTACATTGAGCCGAAAGAACGCCGAATGAATACACCGCGGTTATACCGCGTTTTCGATGCGTCTTTCGGGGCGCATTTTTTATGCGCCGAGCACCTATCAGGTGCGGGGAAAGGAAGGTAACTATGAAACTGAAGAAAATTTTATCGAGCGTGCTCGCGGCGGCTATGTGCCTTACATTCGCGGCTTGCTCCGACAACGGCTCTGATTCGGGAAACACCGGCTCGGATAACAGCTCGTCCACGTCCGAAAGCAGCTCAACTCCCGAGAGCAGTGCGTCCGAGAGTACGGACAGCACCACCGAGAGCGCTCCCGGGAATACCGAGCCCGACAACGCGCCCGTAAGGGTCGTGGCGCTTAAGGGACCCACGGCGATGGGTATGACCAAGCTGATGAGTGACAGCGAGGGCTCGAATGAATACGATTTTGAGATAGTGGCGGCGGTCGATGAGATATCGCCCATGGTAGCGCAGGGCACGGCTGATATCGTGTGCGTTCCCGCGAACCTCGGCAGCGTGCTGTACAACAAGACCGAGGGCGGTGTTCGGGCACTTGCCGTGAACACTCTCGGAGTGCTGTATATCTGCGAGAACGGCGATACGGTAACGTCCGTTGAGGACTTAAAGGGCAAGACGATATTCGCGTCGGGCAAGGGCGCGACGCCCGAGTACGCGCTCAACTTTATCCTCAAGAGCAACGATATCGACCCCGAAAATGACGTAACTATCGAGTGGAAGAGCGAGCACGCCGAGTGTCTGGCTTCGCTTCTGGCGACCGAAAACAGTGTGGCAATGCTCCCTCAGCCGTTCGTTACCACCGCGCAGACCAAGAACGAGGGCGTTCGCGTTGCGCTCGATCTTAACGACGAATGGGATAAGCTCGGCGTAGACAGCTCGCTGCTTACGGGTATTGTTATCGCGCGCAAGGAGTTCGCAGAGAATTACCCCGGGTTGGTCAACGAGTTCCTGAGCCGCTATCTCGCGTCTGTCGATTTCGTGAACAATAACGTAGACGAGGCGGCAGAGCTTGTCGAAAAGTACGATATAGTGCCTGCGGCGGTCGCGAAAAAGGCGATACCCGAGTGCAATATCGTGTGCATAACGGGCGCGGAGATGAAGACCAAGCTCGGCGGATATTTGCAGGTACTTTTCGATAACGCGCCGCAGTCGGTAGGCGGAAAAGTCCCCGCGGATGATTTCTATTACGCGTATGAATTTCCCGGATAATGACTAAAGTAAAAAAAGCTCTCATTACCGCGGCGGGTATACTGTTCTGGCTTATCGTCTGGCAAATTATCGCCGTAAGGCTGAACAGCAAAATATTGCTGGTGTCGCCTGTTGAGGTCGTGAAACGGCTCGCGGAGCTTGTCCCGACGGGCGAATTCTGGCGGAGCGTGCTGTTCTCCGCGGGGAGGATACTGCTCGGTTTCGTTCTCGGGCTTACCTGCGGCTGTCTGCTTGCGCTGGCGGCGGGGAAAATAAAGGTCGTAAGGATACTGTTTTCGCCGCTTATCAGCGCTATGAAGTCGATACCCGTCGCGTCGTTCACGATACTGGCGCTGATATGGATAGGGTCTAAAAATCTGTCGGTGCTGGTATCGTTTCTGATATGCGTGCCGATAGTGTGCGCGAATATGCTTGAGGGTATCGACAGCCTTGACCCTAAGCTAAAGGAGATGTCGAGGGTGTTTAAGATACCCGTCGGCAGGCGTTTTATCGGCGTTTATCTGTCGCAGCTGCTGCCGTATTTTCGGTCGGCGTCGCGGCTTGCGATAGGACTGTGCTGGAAGTCCGGAGCTGCTGCGGAGGTCATCGGCATACCCGACGGCTCGATCGGAGAAAAGCTGTTTGAGGCCAAGGTGTATCTCGAAACGGCGGACTTATTCGCGTGGACGCTGGCTGTCATACTGCTGAGCTGGCTCTGCGAAAAGGTATTCGTGACGCTTATAGGGTTGCTGCAGCGCCGCGTGGAACGTATGTGAGGTCGTGTTATGTTAAAAGCTGCAAACATCACAAAAAAATTCGGCGAAAACACTGTACTGAATAATTTCTCCCGTGAGTTCGCCGACTGCAAGGTGACAGCCGTTCTCGGCAAGTCGGGCTGCGGCAAGAGCACTCTGCTGAACGTTCTTATGGGGCTTATCGCTCCAGACAGCGGCGAAGTCCTGCGCGGCGAAAACGAGCGGATAAGCGCGGTGTTCCAAGAGGACAGGCTTTGCGAGAACCTCACTGCGAGCGCCAACATAAGGCTCGTGACGGGCAAGCGTTACACCCGTGAACGGATAGCCGCCGAGCTTGCGGAGGTCGGTCTCGCGGATTGCGCCGATAAGCCCGTCCGCGAGCTGTCTGGCGGAATGAAACGCCGCACGGCGCTGCTCCGCGCACTGCTCGCCGAATATGACGTGCTGTTCCTCGACGAGCCGTTTAAGGGTCTCGACGCGGACACCAAACGGATAGTTTTCGACTATTGCAAACGGAAGACAGCCGGTAAGACGGTCGTGTTCGTCACTCATGACAAGGACGAGTGCGCGGCGCTCGCCGATGAGATAATAGAGCTTGGGAAGTGATTTTCCTTGATCGGGAAGGGTGACTGTAAAGTCGGCTTTCCCGATTTTTTATTTGTATCGGCTGACCAGCCGCTGTTTTACATCTTCCATATTGAACAAGCTGCCGCGAGGCTTTTTCACGCTGTCCTCGTCAAGCCACTTGGCAATGGTCTTAAGATCGTCGAAGCTGCCCGTTATGCCCTTTGACTCTTTCCATTGAAATAGCTTGCGTTCATAGCAGATTACGTTTTCAATGCCGTATTGCTTTGTAAGAGCGTCTCTTGTAATTGAAGAATCAAAGGAATTAAAAGAGGGGGAGGGCGTTTCTTCCCTTTCTTTTTCTTTTATTTCTATTTTATTTTCTTTTTCTTCCCTTCTATTTCTGTTGTTGACGGGCGTGTTGGATTGATTGTTGGCAAGGTTGTCGGCAGGATTGTTGCTCTCGTCATCGGGAATGTCGTCAAGTACTGTTATTATGCTGAATTTCGAGGTCGTGTTGATTGTTATGGTGTTTGTTGATTTCAGATGGGAGAGTGCGGTGCGTGTTTGTTGAACGGATAGTTGGCAGCGCTCGGCAAGCTTACCGATACTTGTTATGAACTGCCCTCTTTTCAGTGTTGACCCGTTGTACTCGAAGTCATTCCAAGCCGCATTGATAAGCAGTTCTATGTACACCCTCAGTGTGCCGTTGTGGTTGTACCAAGGCTTGTTGGTAACATCCCTCGGCAGCTTTACAAATCCTTTGTTGTTCATTGTGTTGCTCCTTTCAGATTGTTTTCATCTATAAGATAACACTTAAACAACTGCAAATTACTGCACTATTCTTTGTGCGTTCTGCCCGAAGAATTCTGCGTTTTTAACTTATCATTGCCATGATGGTAATGACGTTTCGCAGAGGTGCCGGCAAAGCCTACACCTCTGCGAAACCGCTAAAAGCCGCGCGTTTTCACTTCCCGAAAAAATATAAAATTTTTTTAAAAAAGGTATTGACAAATATGTAATGGTGTGGTATATTGTATATATGAGATATATACAATGACAACAAGATTGACCTTGACGTATCTCAAACCGGTAAATCTTTGCAAAGGAACGCCGCAGACACCGCTTCGGAAGTGCACAGCCGAGCGGAATAAGCGGCGGGGACATGTGTCCCGAGGGGTACTTTATGAATATTATAATCACGAATTCGGGCGGAGTGCCGATCTATGAGCAGATCGCGGCGCAGGTCAAGGGCTTGATACTCGGCGGCGAGCTGCACGAGGGCGACTCTCTGCCGTCAATGAGAGCGCTCGCGCAGGATTTGCGCGTAAGCGTCATCACCACCAAGCGCGCATATGAGATACTGGAGAGCGAGGGCTTTATCCAGTCGTTCACGGGGCGCGGAAGCTTTGTGTCCGCGGCGGATCCCGAGATGATGCGCGAAAATAATCTGCGTGAGATCGAGGATCATCTCGGCAAAGCTGCCGACATCGCCAAGCAGAGCGGCGTTACCAAGGAGGAGCTTACGGAGATACTGTCGATGTTTTACAGCGAGTAAGCGTGACGGGGCGCGACAAAAAACTCTCATCAACGCTTAAAACTACCGCAAAGCGCGAACACGCTGCGTACCGAAAACAGCTTTATCAGGAGGCTAACAATTATGGAGAATTGTATAGAGGTTAAGAATATAACGCGGACATATCCGCAGTTCAGCTTGAAGAACGTGACGTTCAGCGTGCCGTGCGGGTCGGTGGTCGGCTTTATCGGCGAGAACGGCGCGGGCAAGTCGACGACGATAAGGGCGATACTCGGGCTGCTGAAAAAGGGCGAGGGGAGCATTACCGTGCTCGGCGAGAACGCCGATGAGCTGTCGCCCGCGACAAAGGAAAAGATCGGTGTGGTGTTCGACGGGCTGTCGTTCCCCGAGAACCTCACGGTCAAGCAGCTTGACAAGGTAATGAGCGGTATCTACAAGACATGGAACAGCGAGCGCTTTTTCGGGTATATGGCGAAGTTCGAGCTGCCGCTGGGCAAAACGTTCAAGAGCTTTTCACGCGGAATGGTGATGAGGCTGTCGATAGCGGCGGCGCTGTCGCACGATACGCAGCTGCTGATACTCGACGAGCCGACGAGCGGTCTCGATCCCGTAATGCGCTCGGAGATATTGGATATTTTCTTAGAGTTTATGCAGGACGAGAGCCACTCGATACTGATATCGACGCATATCACGAGCGACCTCGAGCATATCGCCGATTTTATCTGCTTTATCCACAAGGGCGAGATAATGTTCACCGAGGAGCGCAACGAGATGATGGAGCGCCACAGGATACTCAAGTGTACCGACGAGCAGCTCAGCGCCATAGACAAGGCGGACATTATCGGAGTGCGAAAGGGTCGCTTCCAGAACGAGGTGCTGACTACGAACGCGAAAAAATACCCCGATATCCCCGCCGACGCGCCGAGTATCGAGGAAATTATGGTGTTTTACGTAAAGGACTAAGTTTCGGCTTCGCCGAAACCCTCTGCGTTTTTTGCTTTGAATTGCCCTAATGGCAATTCAATTTCACGCTTCGCGTGAAACCGCAAAAAGCCGCGTGCTGGCGCAACTCTAAATGTGGTTTTTAATAAGGGGTGAATACAAGTGAAAGGTATATTATATGGCAATTTCTTGCTTAACAAAAAATGGTTCATAGCGGCGGGGATAGCGGCGGTGCTCGGGACAGCGTTTTGCGCGTTCTTCGTTAGCTTAGTGCCCGACGAAGCGGGTGTAGTGGCAACGGTGTTACAGCTCGTGGTTATCGCGATAATTATGGAGTGGCCGGGGCGAAATCTCGAGGCGAACATCAAGTGCAGATTTACGGATATTACGCTCGCGGGCGGGATAACAAAGAGCACGTTCGTGACGTCGGAGCTGCTGAAAAACGTTATATCCATAGGGATAGGTCTGGTGATGTGCATGGTAATGCAGCTTGCGATGAGCGTGTTTGACAAAAGCTTCTTCACGCTCGAAACGGTGAAGCTGATAGCGGTGATGGCGGTGACTATGGGCGCGTTAGAGTGGACGGCCAGTCCGCTTGTTATCCACTTTAAGAGCGCGGAAAAAGCGGGGCTGTTAATGGGTCTGATATTCGGCTTCGGGCTTGTGCTGACGATGATAACTTTCTGCACAATATTCACCGAAGAAAAGGAAACGTTCGTGAGCGGATTTTTCAGTCTGCTTTCGGGCAATTGGCTGCCGCTTATCATAGTCGGTATCTCTGCGGCGATATACGTTATTTTTTACTTTGTTTTACTGTCGAGGGTAAAGAGGGGAGATGTGTGCTGATGAAGGGGCTGGTGTTAAAGGACCTCTTCGGTGTGAGATTTCAGGTGCTTGGCGCGCTTGCGTTAATGCTGTTTCCGTCGCTTATGCTTATACTTATGGGCGGCGGAATGTCGACCAACGAGAGGGCAGATATTACCGAGATATCCGTGTTGTTGTACGGTATCGTAAATTACGTTTCGATAACCCTATGCTCGTCTTTTTTCGTGAACACTCTCGGCTATGACGAGCGGAGCGGCTGGTCGAAAATTCAGCGCACCATGCCGCTTTCGGGCGGAAAAATCATCGGCGCGAAGTTTCTCTCAATGGGCTTGGTGCTGGCGGCGCTGACCTCGTTATCGCTTATTATCAACGTGATAAACGCGCTTCTCTTTAAGATACCGCTTGAGCCTATGATAACCATGCCGCTGTGTATGTGCATGGTGCAGGCGATAGCTCTCTCGCCGACGTTCACGCTCGGCTACCGCTTCGGCGCAAAGACGACCTCGGCGGCGTATATCGGCTTTATGGTGCTGCTTGCGGCTGCGATGATAGCGGTGGTGTTTATGCTGTTTATGGGCGATATCGGAATAACGGCGCTCAGAATTATCTCCTACGCGGGACTTCCCGCGCTTACGGCGGCGGTCGTAGCGGTGAGCTGGGTCACGGGGAAAAGGACGGTAAATGTTGACATATGATCGAAAGTGTGATATAATATCCACGGGTGATTATATGGATTTTCTTGTCGGCGGCGCAATGGTCGTTATTATAATGCTGTGCATAGGTTTCGGCTGGAGCGATATCGCGGTGCTCGGGTTTACGGTGGTGGGTGCGCTGATAGTGCTTATCGGCGTATTTTTCGCGGCGTGCCTGGTAATGCTGGCGATGTCAAAGCGGAGAACGGCTGTGTTCACGGAGTTCAGCGAGGAGAGGCGGTTTCCGTGCGCGGTGTACAGGATTGAAGGCGCGGACGTGCCGAATATGTTCCCGTGCGAGATGATCATGCGCGGCAGGCTGTACGTTCCCGATAAGGAGATAAAGGTGCTGTACTGCCGTCCGTTCCGTTCGGCTATCGACAATAACGCGCTGCTTACGATAATTTTCGGGAGTGTTATATTTATCCCGTCGGCGGTGTTCGCGGTCATGAAGATGATCGAGATCGTTGGGGAGATGATAATGTTAAGGTAGAAAAGATGTGACTGCAATGGCGGTATATATCATAATCGGTGCGTGCTTTCTGTGCTTTTTACCTGCGCTTATGAAAAAGGTCGGGAAATGATAACGGCGGTGATGCCGCATAAATAAATTACGGCGGGGGCGTAATGCTCCCGCCGGTTTTTTTGTGTAGGTGATTTCCCTTCAACATCACGAACAATAAGCCAAGTGCAACGCTGCTGTATACGATATGTCCTTATCATGGATCATGGCTGTGCGGAGTTATCGAGGTTTGTTCACTTTCCGGAGTCATGCGTGGCAAGACTGCATTAAGCATATGGTTTGTTGAGGATTTTACGCAAAATTTATTTTTCCCCTTGACAAATCGTAAAAGATGTAGTATAATGCAAACATACCGTTAGTATGTAAACGAGGTGAACACTGAATTGGCACGAAACAAATATCCCGAAGAGACCGTGAACCTTATTCTTGAAACGGCAATGAAGCTGTTTGCGGAAAAGGGCTACGAGCACACCTCGATACAGGATATCATCAATAATCTCGGCGGCTTGAGCAAGGGCGCGATCTATCATCATTTCCGCTCTAAAGAGGATATACTCGACGCGGTTACCACTAAAATGTCGGAGCAGTCCAACAAAATGCTGTTTGAAATTCAGAACTGCCCCGGGCTTACCGGGAAAGAAAAGCTCAGAAAGCTGCTTGTCGAATCGTTGAACCGTTCCGTGCATGATGAGATATTTGCCGCCGCGCCGAATATCGGAGACAGCCCCGCGCTCGTTTTCAGCATTCTTCGCGGAACAATCGACTATACCGCGCCCGTGTATGTTCTTCCTATAATCGAGCAGGGAATAGCAGACGGCTCTATACAAACGGAATACCCAAAAGAGCTCGCGGAGCTTATATTGCTTGTCGGCAACATATGGCTTGACCCGATGATCTTTGACGACGATCCCGAAGGCATATACAGAAAGTGCAAAATGTACGATCAAATGCTGCGCGCGTTCGGGCTGGATATTCTTGATGAAAGCGTGGTTGAGCGGCTTCGCGGGCTTACCGAGGTCTATCGAAAAAATAAATAACGGCTGTTTTTTCTGCCCGAAAACGGGCAGTTAAATTTTAAATCTATACATACCGACGGTTGGTATCATAGAAAGGAGATCGTTATGGAAATGATCGTAAACGCACAGAATCTGTGCAAAAGCTTCAATGAAAAGAATGTGCTGCAAAATTGCAGTCTGCGTCTTTTCAAGGGTGAAATTTACAGCATACTCGGAGTAAACGGCGCGGGTAAAACCACGCTTATGAAGCTGCTGCTCGGTTTACAAAAGCCCGACAGCGGCACGATCATTGTGTTAGGGGAAAACGCCGCAAAGTCGAACCGATATCTGAACGACGTAGGAAGTATGATCGAAACGCCCGTCTTTTATGAGCATTTAAGCGCCGCCGAAAATCTGGAGATACACTTGTCGTATTTGCAAAAGCAAGCCGATATTTCAAAGGTGCTTGAACGTGTCGAACTGCCGTTCGGCGAAAGCAAGCCTGTTTCACGGTACTCTCTCGGTATGCGCCAGCGGCTTGGGATCGCTCGCGCTATAATACATAACCCAAGGCTGCTGATACTTGACGAGCCGCTGAACGGGCTTGACCCGGTAGCGATAGCCGAAATGCGGGAGCTGCTTCGGCGTCTGACCTCGGAGGGCGTGACCGTACTGCTTTCAAGCCACATAATCTCGGACGTTGTGAGCGTTTCCGACAGGATCGGAGTGATTACCGGAGGAGGTGTTTCAAGCGAATTTTCCGTTCACGAAAAAAAGCTTATGTTTAACAGTGAATCAGGTCTTGAAGAATATATAGTTGATCTTATGAGGAGGAATTGAAATGAATTTGATCAAAATGGAGTTTAAAAAAACAAACTTTAAAGCGTATTTTAAAGCCGCGCTCGGTGTTTTTGCAGGGATTTTGGCAATGGGGATTCTGTTTCTTTTTATTCCCTATATCGAATACGCGGCTCCAAAGGGCGAGGAACTCTTTCGGGAATGGGACGGTATTCTTATGCTGATCTCGGTACTGCATTTCGTCAGCTTCGGAATACTTGCCGCCGTGATCGCTTCAAAGCTGATAATCGGCGAATACGGAGGAAAAAGCGCTGCGGTGTTCCTTTGCTATCCGATCAACCGAAAGAAAATTCTGAACGCAAAATGCTTGCTAATTTGCGGCTTTATAACCGCAGTAAATTTTTTGAGCTGCTCCGCGGTTATGGCGGCTGTTAGTATTGTTTCCAAAATTGCGGGAGCGGAGCTTGTTAAACCTAACATACCGCTTTTAATATCAATTCCGTGTATCGGTATTTTATCGGGGGTTCTTTCGTCTGTCACGGGGATCGTTTCGGTAACGATCGGTTGGAAAAAACGTTCGGTGCCCGCAGCGATAGTAAGCTCGTTTGTCGTGGGCTGTCTGTTGGCGCAATGCTTTTCAATTTCTTATAAGAATATTCTGACGGTCACGGCAGCGGTCTGCGCCGTTACGGTTGCGGCGTCTTGCTTCGTGTACGGAATTCTCGCTAAGAGCATTGACAAATTGGAGGTCTGATAATGAATAATTTATTCAAACGTGATTTCACATTGGTGGTCATTGGGCAGGTGATATCTCTTTTCGGAAACGCGATACTGCGTTTTGCGCTACCGTTGTATCTGCTGAGAGAAACCGCTTCGTCGTCGCTTTTCGGAGCGGTGACGGCTTGCTCGTTTATCCCGATGATCATTTTTTCGCTGCTTGGCGGGGTGATCGCCGACAGAAAAAACAAGCGTAATATTATGGTCGTGCTGGACTTTACGACGGCGGCGGTCATTGCGCTGTTCTACATAGCGCTCGGAAAAATTCCGCTTGTGCCGCTTATGATCTCCGCGCTTATGATTTTATACGGCATTTCGGGCGCGTATCAGCCGGCGGTTCAGGCAAGCATACCGCTGCTGACGGATAAGGAAACGCTAATGAAAGGCAACGCGGTTATCAATATGGTGAGCACGCTTTCGGGGCTGCTCGGACCGATAATCGGCGGTGTGCTGTTCGGTTCGTTCGGGATATTGCCCATACTTTTTATCGGTATCGGCTGCTTTGTTTTTTCGGCGGTAATGGAGATATTCATACATATTCCATATGAAAAAAGCGCCGATGATAAAAGCGTTTTCAAGGCGGCGGTCTCCGATCTGCGTGAGTGCTTTTCGTTTGTAAAGAACGAAAAACCGATATTCCTTTCGGTTCTCGGAATTCTCGCGCTGTTCAATTTGAGCCTTTCGGCGGCAATGGTGGTCGGTATTCCCGTAACGGTGGTGCAAGCGCTCGGAATGTCCGACACCGCGCTTGGGCTCACCGAAGCGGCAATGGGGCTTGGCGGACTCGCTGGCGGAATTATCGCGGGAGCGGCGGCGCAGAAAATGCGTCTGAAAAACGGATATATTACGCTTGTTATATGCTCTCTCATGGCGCTGCTGATGGGGATAGCGCTGCTTGACGCAGTGCCGCCGATCATAGGATATATCATAATAACCGCCGCGAGCTTTGGCGCGATGTGCACCTCGACAATGTTCACCGTAACTCTGTTCACCGCCGTCCAGCAGCAGACCCCGCCGCTTCTTCTCGGGAAAATAATGGCGGTTATAATCGCGGTATCAAGCTGCTCGCAGCCGTTGGGTCAGGCGGTTTACGGGGTTCTGTTCGACGTGCTTTCCGAACTTCCTTATGCGGTAATGATAGGCGCGGCGTCGGTCTCTTTGGCAGTCGCGCTGTGCTCAAAGAAAATATTCGCGCGGTTAGAGAGTTCAAGTCAAGAATAGTTGAAAAAATAGGATTTGGGGGAAATTTCTTTTGCTTGACAATCTTGATATTCTACGAAATATCCTTTTGCCCGTATTTCCAAAACGCCGCGCCTATCCCGATAACGGTCATAACAATTCCGACCGCGAGATACTTAATTTCAATTTGTCCGTCTGCGATAATATCCGCGCTGTCGGTGTAGCCGAACGGAGTGATGTATTTCAGAAATTCCGCGCTTTCGGTGAGGTTCGCGATTATATTCAGAAAGTAGAATGCCGCAGCAAGTCCCACCCCCAAGCCAAGCCCGCCCCTGCCGATAAACGCTGATAATCCAAAGCATATCGCGGCGATCTCGATCTGCATGATGAGATATGCCGCAAACATCAGCGCAAGCGGCTTTATTTCGGGTAATTCGCCGATCATTATTGCAGATAACGCGGTAACGCAGACAGCCGCCGCGTTAAGTATAATTATCTGCGCGACTATGGAAACGAGTTTCTGCGCTATAACGCTTTGTCTGCTTACGGGGTGAGTGAGGAGAAATTCGGCGGTGTGCTCGCGTTCCTCTTTGAATAGCGCCGAAATTCCCGTCAGCGCCGCAAAGAACGCACCGCCCAACCCCAAAACGTTTCCGCACTCCACTCCGAAAAATCCGATAAACTCGCCGAAGTTTATCTTGTCCATTCCGAACGCCGCGGAAAATCCGCCCATATTCGCGAACGCCTCGCCAATGCCGTCCATCTGCTTGGACATTTCGGGATAAATGAGAATACAAACGCCCAGCATAAACGCTATCACCGCCGTCCATATAATCAGAGAATTGCGCCCCTGCCGCATTTCGTGTTTAAGAATTGTCATTTTTACCCTCCGCATAATAGTGCATAAATATTTCTTCAAGATCTGGCTCGGCAATGTTAATATCCGTTATCGGCAGCGGAGCGAGAGTGTTCAACAGTTCGCGCGGTCCGCCGCTGTACAGGAATTTAACGGCATTTCCATCTATCTCAATATTGCCTATTCCGTCGAGCTTCGGCGGCTCGGAAATTCCCGACAGCGTGACCTTTTTCGCGTTAGTATGTACGAGCTTTTCCACACGGTCGCAGACCAGCAGTCTCCCCTCGCGGATAACCGCGGCGCGCTTGCAGTACTTCTGTATCTCGGAGAGAATATGCGAGGACAGAAATATAGTCGCGCCCTCGGAATTCCGTTCCTGCAATATCGCGTAGAATTCGCGCTGCATAAGCGGGTCGAGACCGCTTGTCGGTTCGTCAAGAATGCACAGCCGCGGCTTATGCTGCAAGGCGCAGACGATTGAGACCTTTTTTCGGTTGCCGAGCGAAAGCTCGGATATTTTTTTGTTTATGTCCAACTCCAGCCTTTTGCAGAGCCGCGAGGCTTCCTTTGCGCAGTTACGCTTTCTTAATTCGGCTGAGTATTTTATGACCTCGCGGACTTTCATTCCGTGATAGAAATTCACTTCGGACGGCATATAGCCTATATCGGCGAGAACGTCCGTTTTCCCGGCGTCCTTGCCGAAAATTTTCGCCTCTCCGCTCGTTTGGGAAATCAGCCCCGTGAGTATTCGGATAGTGGTGCTTTTCCCCGCGCCGTTAGGGCCGATAAACCCGAAGAAGTCGCCCTCGGCTACGGTCAGGTCAATATCGTTTATGCCGCGCGACTTGCCGTAAAATTTCGTCAGCGATACTGTTTCGATAGCGTTCATTTTTCGTCCCCCTTTTTCAGATAGACCTTCTTCCAGAAATTCAGCATATCCTTGAAATCCTTTTCGAGCTTTTGAACGTCCAAGTCAACAGGATGACCGCAGTCATCCGCCCATTGAAATATTTCCCAGAGATAACCTTCGGAGGCGAGATACATTTCACGGTACATCATGTTGAGATCAAAGCCCTCTACGAAATCGTTCGGGTCGACACGCGCCAGAGCGTCCTGAGCCTTTATGTCGAAATATTCCCGATAGCTGTCGTGTATTGCCGAATTTACCTCGGGGTGCTTCTCGTAGAATGCCTTGATGACAAACGCGGTCATGCAGCGGTATTTCGTCATCATACGTATCTTCGCCCGCATACCGCGTTCCATCATCTCGAACAAATCGGTCGGCTCGTAGCATCCATATTCGGTAAGGTACTCCATGGTGATTTTACAGGCTTTATCCCATAGAAAAAGATACAGCTCGCGTTTATTGTGAAAGTAGTGAAACAGCAGCGACTTGCTTATTCCCGCACAGTCGGCGATCTCGTTCATAGGGCTTTTCTTGTAGGAGTTCTGCGAGAACACGCGAAAGCCCGCATTGATTATTTTCTGCTGCTTTTCCTCGGGCAGCGAATAGAATTTCTCGTTCATATTTCACCTATTATTAAAATCTTGTTGTCCATATCGGTCAATTATATTATAAACCCGTTGACCGTTTTTGAGAAGACCTCTTTGCAAAAATTTATTTTAATATTAAAGCTAATTATAGGAAATTCTTGGTGGTGAACAAGAGCAAGGAAACCGCTTAACTTGTGGTTTGGGAAAATTTTAGTATTGCCCTTTTCGGAGATTGCATCCATGCGCGTTTACGTTCTCATCTTGCTCGACAAAAGGGTCGCCTGTATGAACCTGTTCGAGCAAATGCAGTAATTGTATTACAAATTGCCTAATAATTTTTTATATAAAGTGTCAAAATTCTCCAAAATACCCTTTACAAAAGTTGCTTTTTATATTATAATATAAACTAGAGAGTTATGATTGGATTATATAAAGCAACACCACACAAAGATAGTCGTGCGTACGCACAGAAAGATTTTTCGTCGGGTCGCTCCAAATGACGCAGCAGTATCGGCGTATTTTAAGGAGTTTCTGGTAAAAATGACGGAAATGTGCAAGAGTATGCGCTGTCTTTGCACAGTGTTGTCGTAAGGGAAATGATATCTATGAGTATGGTGAGGAGCATTACATTGCAGTCTGATAATAAATCGCTCGGCGGTGCAAAAAGCTCTGTGGCAGTGAGGGAGCGTTCTAAAGCCGTGGACACGGCCGCTGTCGGGGAACAGCGCTGTCTCTCCGCCGAACAGCACAGAGCCTCGATCGCCGCGAAGAAAAAGGCGCTGAAGATCGCGAGGGGGAAAAAGACCTATGACACCGTAAAGCGCATATTTGACGTTGTCGGTTCGCTCATGGGACTTATGGTGCTCAGCCCCGTGTTTTTGCTGATATCGCTGCTGATAATCGCGGAGCGCTCGGGCAGGCATGTATTCTTTAAACAGCGAAGATTGGGAATGGGCGGAAAGCCTATCTACATATATAAATTTCGCACAATGATCGACAACGCCGAGGACGTGACCCGCTGGCTCAGCGAGGGGCAGCTCAGGCAGTATTACAGCGAGTACAAGGTTGAGAACGATCCGCGTGTGACGAGGGTGGGAAAATTCCTTCGCCGCACGGGGTTAGACGAGTTACCGCAGTTGCTGAACATCTTAAAAGGCGAGCTGAGCATAGTCGGACCGCGCCCGATACAGGAGAGCGAAACGGTGCTGTACGGCGGGGACAAGAACCTTCTGCTGTCGATACGCCCGGGTCTTACCGGCTACTGGCAGGCGTACTGTTCGGGAGACACTACATATACCAATCGAAAGCGTCAGAGAATGGAGATCCATTACGTTTTGCACAGAAATCTGCTGTGGGATATCAAGATATGTCTCGCGACTTTCGGCGCTATCGTCCGCAAGGTAAAGCGCGGACAGTGACCGCCGAACAGCTGTATAAGATACTGAACAGGCTCTTAATAAAAAGGCGCAGTCTTGAATGCCTGCGCCATTTTGTTATTCGTCATCGTCGTATCCGTATTCTTCCTCGTCGTACTTTTCAAGGTCGCGCGTGAGTTTTTTTCTGTAGCTTTTGTAAATCATAATTAATATAAATCCCGCGATCGCTATCAGTATCGTCTCGATAACAACGATGAGCACGCTGTGCTCCGAGCTTTCTTTGGGGTTCACGACGATATGACAGGACGCTTGCGCCTGCCCGCCGTTCAGCGTGACGGTTATATCCGTCTCGCCGGGGGCTTTTGCGATGATAACGCCGTCTATCTGTCCGACCTCGGCAACGATCTCATTCGAGGTCTCGTACATTATTTCGGTGACCGCAACGTCCCTCGGCTTGTACTGATACGCAAGCTCGAAGGTCTCGCCGGCGGTAAGGATAACGTTCGCGCCGCTTACAAAGCTCACGCTGTTTATCGGCAGATGACCGACAAGCTCCTCGTAGGAGGAAAGCCTTGTGAGCGGACTGCCCTTGCGGTACAGCAGATAAACGGTGGTGTCGCCCTGCGGCGCAATGCTGCAAACAGCCTTGTCGTCGCCCGCTATCAGCACGGTAAGCTCGCGCTGATCTACCTGCTCGAACGAGAAGTAGCCGCGCGTGTCCGTGACGGCTTTAAGCGTATCTATAACGAGCTGGGCGCCCACCACGGGATTGCCCTCGGTGTCGTACAGATAGCCGTCCATTTTCGCGGTATCATAGGCTACGTCGCTCGTGACGGTTACGGTAACGTACTCCGTAAGCCCCGCGCCGCGCACTGTTATCGTTGCGGTTCCTGTTTTCAGCGCGGTGATAAGCCCTCTTTCGTTGACTATGGCGATATCGGGGTTATCGGTCTCGTAGGTTATCGTGTAGCCCTCGGCTACTTCCTCGGGGAGCAGCTGCGCTTCTATCTGCGCCGCCGCGCCGATCTTCAGCTCAAAGGTTTTTTGCTTGAGCACGAGAAACTCCGGAACGATCTCGGGCTGTACGACCGTTATGGTCGCGTACGCGGAAACGCTGTCATAGAACGCCGTAACGTATGCCGTGCCCTCGCCGACAGCCATAATATATCCGTTGTTGTCAACGCGTACCACGCTTACGTCGGAGCTTTCGTAGCCGACCGCCGGATTTTCCCAGATACTGTTGGTTATCGTCCAGTAAAGCTGAACGCCCTCGCCGATAACGAGAGTTGTCTCATAGAAATCAAGCGTCATCTCGGGAGGCGGCGGAGCGGGCGGCTCGGACGTCACGGGCGGTTCTTCCGTAGTCGGGGGCGTGGGCTCGTCTGTGGTGTTGGGCGGCTCCTCGGTATTATACGGCGGTTCTTCCGTGCCGTTGGACGGCTCCTCGGTAGTAGGCTCGGATGTCTCGGTACCCAAGTATGGGTTTTCGGGAAAGTTCGGATTTTCGGGGTCGTCCCACGGGTACGCAAACGCGGTGACAGCAAGCGAACAGCTTGTTATCGCGGCGATCACCGCAGTCAATAGTTTATTTTTCAGCATAATGAATTTTCCTTTACAGGTGGTTATTTTTATGAAAAAAGTTTTAATGGCGGCTTCTGAAAGCTCGCACTTCAAGAACTTCCATATTCCGTATATACAGCGGCTGCTCGACGGCGGAGTTGAAGTCCACACCGCGTCGAACGGCGACTTTTCGCTTGACGGCGTGGTTCACACGCGTTTGGGCTTTCGCAAGAGATTGCTGTCTCCCGCGAATATCGCGGTCATCTTCAGGCTTGCCAAGCTTATCCGCAGGGAGCGCTACGACGCGGTCTACACCAATTCCACGCTTGCGGGCTTCGCTGGCAGAATGGCGGTGATACTTTCGGGCAGCAAACGGACGGAGTGCCGTCACATATGCCACGGCTACCTTTTCGACGACGACGGCAGCGCACGCAGCAGAGTGTATCTTATGTTTGAAAAGCTTGTCCGCGGACACACGTCTCTGCTCGCGGTAATGAACGCGGACGATCTGCGCATTGCCGAGAAATACCGTCTCGGCGGAAAGATCATATTCATCGACGGAATGGGTCTCGACACGGAGAAGTTCCCGCCGCTCCCCGCGGAGGAAATATCGCGTCAAAGGGCGCGGTTCGGCGCGGAAAACACGCTGTTCCTGTGCGTCGGCGAGTTCTCGCCGCGCAAGAACCAGTCAGCGGTATTGAGAGCGTTTGCGCGGCTTGAACGCACGGACTGCCGATTGATATTTGCGGGCGGCGGCGCGCTCATTGAGGAGTGCAGAACTCTCGCCGAAACGCTTGGCATTGCCGGCCGAACGTTTTTCCTCGGGCATTGCTTCGATATGAACGTGCTGTACCGCGCTTGCGACTGCCTTGTATCCGCGAGCCGTTTTGAGGGACTGCCGTTCAACGTGATGGAGGCGCTGTATTGCGGTGAGACCGTACTGCTGAGCGATGTAAAGGGTAACCGAGACCTTTCGGACAGAGTGTACCCGTACAACGATGACGCGGCGCTCGCCGGGCTTATGGAGACCGTCAAGCCCGCTCCCCGCGAAAACAAACTGCCCGAGCGGTATCTGCTTAGCCGATGTCTCGAAAATAACGCCGACTTGCTCCGCTATAATTTATAATGTATATGCGGGTCGAAAAAAATGCCACAAGGTTATTTTACCACACCTCGGGCGTGGTGTCAAGTGCTTTTAAAATTAAAGACAATGGTCTTAAATTACATCATTTTTTACAAAATATTTCTTAATAATTTTGTAAAAATGCATAAATGATAAAAGTTTCACGTTAAATTATACAAAATGCCTTGTTTTAAGTTGTAAAAATGTAATATAATTTTACAAAATTGATTACAAACGCAAAAAAACACTTGATAAAAAGCAATGGGTGTGATATAATGATTATGTTGAAAAGTCGATTTGCGTACTTTTCAGTGCAAACTTATTTTGCGTCGGGTGGTAAAGCGGATGCTTGTATACTTAGTGAACATTTTTGCTGTTTGTGTATGGGCAATGATTTTCTGCACCGGCAAAAAACATATTGCAAAAAGAACGATCTTCGTGCTGATATGCTTCGCGCAGTGTGTGCTCATCGCGGGAAACCGTTATGGAATAGGCGCGGACTACGGAATGTATGCCTCGGGTTTTTTCGATATGGCGAGAACGGGCTTTGAGGAGCTTTCTTACGAGGATTGGGAGATAGGATTTATCCTGCTCAATAAGATAGTCGGCAAATTTACGGCGTGGACGTCGGTGTTTATAATGGTCAGCTCGGTGCTGTCGCTTATCGGTCCCTTTTACCTGATATGGCGGTATTCGTCTGGACCGTTTCTGTCGGTGTTCATGTTCCTGAATTTGTATTTGTTCTACCTTGATCTGAATTATATCAGGCAGGGTATCGCAATGTCTATCATGTGCTTTGCTTACGGATTTCTCCGGGATAAAAAATTTTGGAGGTTTCTGTTGGTCACGGCTATCGCGGCGACGTTCCATTTGACGGTGCTGTATATGATTCCCGTGTTCATTGTTGCTCTGCTGAAGATAAGACCGCAGTCAATGCTGTTGTATCTGTTCGGACTGCTGTTCTACTACATTTTGTCGGACGGAGTGCTGAATATCCTGCTCTCGAAGTTCCATACGGAATACGCGGGGTCGGTGTTCATCGAAAGCGGAGTTTACTTTTACTACGCGCTTTTCCCGCTTCTTTTGTGTGCAGGAATGGTCGTGTTGTCGTTCTATCTGAAGGAGATACCGCGTTCGCTGAATGTGCTTATGCACATGACGCTTATGATGGGCTTCTGGCAGATCGTTATGACAAAGCATTCTCTTTTCGAGAGATTTTCGTATTACACTATGCTGTTCGTTATTTTGGCTGTTCCGGAGGCGCTTAAAGCGTTTAGGTCGCAGCTTAAGGACAATCTGAGGGAAAAATACCTCAGGCAGATGGGCAGCGACGCAGAGGGCTCGCGGGCTCTTACAAGACGTGTTTACTCAAAGACCTTTACGATAATGGGTTTCGTATACACGGCTGTTATGCTGTTGGCCCTTGCTTACAATCTGGTTGGTCTGATAATTCCCGAAAGCGGAGTTCACGGCGTTCTGCCGTATCAGACACAAAACAGAATGAACATACCCAATATAGATTGGTTTTTTAAGAGGTAAATATGGCAATAATGCCTTATTTATAAAAAACACATGGAGGAATTGAATAATGAAAAAGAAGATTTTTGCCGCTGCTGTGGCTTTTGTAGCAACTATGTCTCTTGCAACCAGTGCTTTCGCTGCAGCTCCCGGCGCTACCAATGGTTCCGCTACCACAGAAGTAACTGTTAAGGCTGACGCTCCCACCGAGTTCAAGACCGAGAACAACCTCGTTCTTGAGGCTCCCGCAGGCGCATTCGAGGCAGGCTCTAACGTTAAGCTCGACGCTAATGTTGAGGCTGTAACTAATGTTCCCGCCGCTGCTGCTACAGTTGAGTCCGCTATTGCTAAGATTGCTTCCGTAAGCGGAAACAATGCTAAGGCTACGGTAAACACCAAACTGGAGATCTCCCTGACCTCTAACGGTACTGCTGTACAGCCTAACGGCAAGGTTAAGGTTACTGTTGCGTATGACGGCAAGTCCAATGTTGTTGCTTATGTAAACGGCGGCACTGTTGAGTTCTTTGCGTATGCTCTTTCGAGACATCGCACTTCTCCGACTACTACATGGCTTCTGTTGATCAGGCTGTTGTTGAAAAGGTTGTAGGTCAGTCCACTACCATTGATAACAACGGCGGTAACAACCCCGGCACCGGTGTTGCTCTCGCAGTAGCTCCTGCTGCTCTGGCTGTTGCATTTGTTGGCGTAACCGCTATCGTATCCAAGAAGAAGAGAGGCTAATCCCTCACGAAAGCCAACGCTTTCAAAAGCAAATATTTGCTTACAACAGTGCAGTGCATAAAGCATTGCACTGTTTTTGTTAAGGAATGAAAATGCGCACTATTGTAAAAGAGCATGTCGCCGAAACGGTGACAAACGAGATTTTCGCGCCCGTGCTGTGCGATTTCGTCGGCTGGACGCTCCGCAGCGCCGCCGCGAGGAATGTAAAGCGTCTGTACTTCCTCGCCCGCGACGGATGGATAATGTACAACACCGCCAAGTTGATCGCCGAGCGAAACGGTCTTGATATCGAGCTTCGGTATCTGTGCTGTTCGAGGATATCGTTGCGTAATGCGGCATTGGCTGACCTCGGCGAGGAGGCGTACCGCTATCTGTTGGAGGGCGGTTTTGCTCTCACGCCGCGGACGATACTCGGGAGATTGCGGTTGTCTGACAACGAACGCACCGAGGTCTGGGCGGATATCGGTTTCACGGAGGACGAGAACATAGAGCTTGGCAAGGCTGCTGCCGCGGAGCTGTGCGGAAAGCTGCGTAACAGCACGGTATACAACGATTACATACGGTTGGTCGCAGAGGCAAATAAATCTGCCGCGCTCGGTTATCTTGAGCAGGAGGGATTGATGTCCGACGACAAGTACGCGCTGGTCGACAGCGGTTGGACAGGCTCTATGCAGCGAATGTTCCGCGTACTGACGGGCAGGCGGCAGCGCGGATATTATTTCGGACTGTACGCGCAGCCGAGCTCCGAGGACGGCGAGTTCAACGCTTATCTTTTCGATAAGCATACGCCGGTGCGGCTTGTCTCGACGTTCAACAATAACCTGTTCGAGGCGCTCTGTTCCGCGCCGCATGGTATGACCACAGGATACGAGCAGCGCGAAAGCGGATTTTTTCCCGTGTTCAAAGAGCAGGATAATCTGAACAGCGGCAGCCGATTACTGGAAATTCAAGAGCGCACGCTGTATGAGTTCGCAAAAATGTACGAGCTGCCGACGAAATTCGGCGTCATGGAGCGGCGTCAGGAGTTTGCGTTTCCGCTGCTGGTCCGGCTGATGTACAATCCGACAGCTGAGATCGCCAAGGAATACGGCTCGCTGCGGTTCTCGGACGACCCTTCGGAGCTGTACGCTTTTCCGCTCGCCGCGCCGCTTGAGAACACGCGTCGGATGTATCTGCTTCCGAGAATATTTGACAAGCTTTTCCGCAAGGGCAAGCTTGCCGCGCCGCTATACTGGGGCTACGGAACGGCGGCGCTAAGCGGAAAGGGCAGGTTCTGCCGCTTGAATTTGCGGCTTTGGGAGATACTGTGGCTCATTAAAAGACGTAGATAAAACGGTGAGGAGGTTCGGCAGTGATCGGAATTTCGGTGATAATGCCCGTTTATAATCCCGAGCCGTCGGAGCTGAAACGCGCGTTAAGCTCGGTGCTTAGCCAAAGTATGCGCGATTTCGAGCTTGTTGTTTGCGATGACTGCTCCGAGCCGTATGTTCATGAGATAATCAACGAATACAATGACGGGCGGATAGTTTATCTGCGCAACGAAAAGAACGGCGGATGCGCGTATTCGCTCAATCGCTGTATTGAAGCTGCGCATGGGGAACTCCTGATACGTCATGACGCGGACGACTATTCTCTGCCCGAGCGCTTTGGGGCGCTGAAGGACGCTTACGAGCGGACGGGCGCGGACATTATCTCGTCGAATATCCTGCTTTTCGATGAGAGCGGAGAGTGGGGTCACCGAGACTATCCCGAACGGGTTGAAAAGCGCGATTTCCTGTTTGCCGTGCCATTTATGCACGGTGCGTGCGCACTGAAAAGGTCGTCGGTCGAGGCGGCGGGAATGTACCCCGTGAGCCGCGACACCGCGCGGTGCGAGGAATATGCGCTTTTTATGACGATGTTCGCGAACGGTGCGAGGGGGATAAATCTTCGGGAGCGCCTGTACGCGTTCAACGAGAACCAAGCCGCGATAGCGCGGAGGCGGTACTCCGACAAGGTGCGCGAGGTCAAGGTCAAGGCGCGTGGTTTTCGCGAGCTCGGGCTGTATCCGCGCGGTATCGTTTACCTTGCAAAGCCGCTGATAGTCGGTATGATACCGCCAAAGCTGCTCGCGAAGATTAAGGACAAGGTATTTGACAGACGGGGAGAGACGAATGAGCTTTAAAAAGAAGGTCTATGATATTCTGGTAGCAAAGCAGCCGCCGATACGCCGCCGATACGTGCGCTGCAAGGAGCACGGAAAGTCCGTGGGGGCGCGTTTCGTGTACCTTTTTCGTCTCAATTTCTGCTTTTATGTGTTGAACGACCGTACGCTCTCGCGTTTCGATAAGCCGACAAAGCCGTACTGCAAGGGTGCGGAGAGCGCTTTAAGCTATCGTGAGTCTCCCGAAAAGCTTGCCGAAAAGCTCGCTGAATTCGACGCAGTCTCTTTTGATATTTTTGACACGCTGATTTACCGTCCGTTCGCGCGTCCCGTTGACCTTTTCAATCTCGCGGGAACGGAGGCGGTACTGCTGAATTTTTCCGAGCTGCGCCGCGTATGTGAGCGCAAGGCGCGTGACAAGCGTTTCGCGGAGAACGGCACCTATGAGGTCACGTTCGACGATATTTATCGGTATATGGAGGAGTATGCGGGCAAGTCGTTCGCCGCGGCAAAGGAAAAGGAGCTTGCCGCGGAGCTGTCGCTGTGCTTTGCGAACCCGTATATGAAGCGCGTCTGGAATATCCTCCGTGAAAAGGGAACGCGTCTTGTTGTCACCTCGGATATGTATCTCGGCAGCGAATTCTTGGGTAAACTGCTCGGAAAGAACGGCTTTGACGGCTTTGAGCGCGTGTTTGTCTCAAACGAGCACGGCGCGTCAAAATATCACGGCGGACTGTACGAAACAGTCAAGAAATATCTTAAATGCGATAACATAGCGCACGTTGGGGATAATACTCACAGTGACATTGAAATGAGCAGAAAATACGGGCTTACGCCGTTTTGCTGTCCTAACCCGAACACCGTCGGCAATGCTTACAGACCTACGGAGATGAGCCGTATTGTCGGCTCGGCATACGGCGGACTTGTCAACGCAAAATTTCATTCGGGACTTGAAAAGTACCCCATGCTGTACGAGTACGGCTATGCGTACAGCGGCATTTTCACGCTGGGGTATTGCCGCTTTATTCACGATATCGCGGAGAAGCGCGGCGCGGACAGGGTGTTGTTTCTTGCCCGCGACGGCGATCTGCTCAAGCGCGTGTATGATACGCTCTATCCGGAGAGCGATACCGTGTATTTTCTGTGGTCGAGAATGGCGGCGACAAAGCTGTGTCTCGAGGACGACACAGCCGATTTTATCCGCCGTTTCGTGTATCATAAATGCGGCGGTAGCTTTACGGGACGGGGTATGCTTGCTCAAATGGAGCTGTCGGAGCTTATAGACAAGTGCCCCTGCCGCGACGAGGTCATCACCGATAAGAATTACGAGCAGCTTGCGCGGTATATCATTGAAACCCGCGGCAAGGCTGCCGAGCTTTACAAGCCGCAGTACGACGGCGCACGTAGGTATTTCTCCGAGATGCTGGACGGGTGTAAGCGCGCTCTCACGGTTGATATCGGCTGGGCTGGCAGCGGCGGCGCGGCGATAGCGAAATTAGCCGAAAAGTGGGGATTTGACTGCGAGATCATAGGCGTTGTAGGCTGCGCCAACGACAGCTCCGCCGAACAGCCCGACTCCTCCGAGGCACTGCTGCAAAGCGGAAAAATGTATGCGTACTGCTATTCGCAGCGCCACAACCGCGATATCTTCAACTCTCACGATGCAGCTCAGGGTCACAATATTTATTTTGAAATGCTGCTCGGCTCGGAGAGCGCGTCGCTGAGGGGGTTCCGCGAGGACGGCAGCCCGATCTTCGGCGGCAGCGAAAAGGACAACGCGCAGACGGTAAGTCTTATACACGCGGGAGCGCTGGATTTTATTGCCGACTACACCGCGCGTTTTGCCGATTATCCGTATATGCTCGACATAAGCGGCAGCGACGCTTATACTCCGTTCGGTGCGGCGGTGAGGGCGGGCGGAAAATATTTTCGCGCGGTGCTTGGCGAGTGCAGCTTCAACATGGGTGTGGGAACTGAAGAAAGCCCGATAAACAAACAGATATAAGGAAAGGAACGATCTTCGTGACAAAAATTGAAGAACAGATGAAATATATCACCTTTTTAAAGGAGGTCGTAAAGCGCGATATCAAGCGGAAATACTACAAATCCGCGCTCGGAGTGCTGTGGACGGTGCTGAACCCGCTAATGTCCATGCTGGTAATGACGCTGATATTTTCGACGCTGTTCAAAAGAAATATCGAAAATTACCCGATATATCTGCTTTGCGGACAGCTTATCTTCAGCTTTATGAGCGGCAGCTCGCGGCAGGCGCTGAGCGCAATTCTCGGCAACGCGGGCTATATCCGTTCGATATATATACCGAAATATATATTCGTGCTTTCAAGGGTGGTCGAGGGCTTTGTCGACCTGCTGTTCTCGCTTATCGCGCTGGTTCTGGTAATGATCTTCACTCACGCGCCGTTTACGTTAAATCTGCTTATGCTGCCGACCCTGCTTGCGCTGGTGTTTATGTTCACGTTCGGATTATCCCTTGTAATGGCGACCTACGGAACGTTTTTCCGTGATCTTCACCACCTTTACGGAATATTCATCACGCTTTGGATGTGGATATCCGCAATCTTTTACCCTAAAACGATCGTTCCCGTCAATTACAGATTTCTTCTTGATCTCAACCCCGCTATCCATTATATCGAGATAATGCGCGCTATCTGCTACGAGGGCGTGATGCCGACCGAGAAGTCGCTGGTGATAGCGTCCTGCTACGCCGTGCTTATGCTGCTGATGGGCATTGCGGTGTTCAAGGCTAACGAAAATAAATTCTTCCTGTACGTATAAAGGAGCGCTGACAATGATAGACAGTAATATTGCAATAAAAGCCGAGGATGTTTCAATGATGTTCAACCTCAGCCGCGAGCGCGAGGAGCGTCTTAAAGAATACATTATCAATCTCGTTAAGGGAAAGCTGTTTTTTGACGAGTTCTGGGCATTGCAGGACGTCTCGTTTGAGGTGGAAAAAGGCGACAGCTTGGGACTTATCGGAGTGAACGGCTCGGGTAAGACCACGCTCTTAAAGCTCGTGGCGGGCATTATGAAGCCGACTAAGGGCAGAATATACACCGACGGCTCGATAGCGCCGCTGTTCGCGATGAACTCGGGCTTTGACAGCTCGCTTTCCGCACGGGAGAACATATTCCTTGTTGGAGCGCTCCGGGGCTACACAAAAGAATATATGAAAAAGCGCTTTGATGAGATCATTGACTTTGCGGAGCTGGAGGACTTCGTCGACGTGCCGCTGAAAAACTATTCGTCGGGTATGTCGTCGAGACTTGCGTTCGCTATCGCGACGCTCGTCCACACCGATATTCTGATAGCCGACGAGGTGCTTGCCGTCGGCGACGCGAAGTTCCACAAAAAGAGTGAGGCGCGTATGGCGAAAATGCGCGAGGGCGGCACGACTATCCTGTTCGTATCGCATTCCGCGGGCGCGGTGCAGAAGGTCTGCCGAAACGCTATCTGGCTAGATCACGGAAAGATCGTAATGGCGGGACCGTCAGCAAAGGTTTGCAGAGCGTATGAGGAGTTCTGTAAGACGTAATTCCGCTAGATCGCGCAGCGCACCGTTCTGCGGCTCCGTGCGCTTCTCCGACTGCATGGGTGCGTTCGCAGAGAAGCGCGTCGTCGGTATACTCAAACCCGGTGGGGAGAAAACATATGCGTTCATGTGTAACGTTACCAAATAGTTCAAAATAATGTTGCCCTGTCATTCGCGAATGGCAGGGCTTTTTTGTAAAAGGTATTCCATTTTTGGGGAAAGTGTGGTATAATTACTTTATAGTGCAGTAAATTCGGAGGAAAACACCAATGTTGAAAATATTATTTGTCTGCCACGGCAATATCTGCCGCAGTCCGATGGCGGAATTTGTAATGCGCGATATGTGCCGAAAGTGCGGGATAACGGACGTTGCGACCGCATCCGCCGCGACCTCGACGGAGGAACTCGGCAATCCCGTTCACCGCGGTACGGCGGAGATACTTCGCCGTCTCGGTATCGACTTTTCGGCGAAGCGCGCACGACAGATAAATCGCGCCGACTATGACGAGTACGACCTGATCATTGGTATGGATGCGGCAAATATCCGTAATATGACACGCTATTGGGGCGACAAATCCCATAAAATACATAAGCTCCTCGATTTCACCGAGCGCAGGAATGAGGATGTCGCCGACCCGTGGTACACGGGAAACTTCGAGCGCACCTATCTGGACGTGAAAGAGGGCTGCGAGGGGATTATCGAGGCGATACAGCGGGGTGACTTCGGTTATCGTAAATGACGGGGAGATACTGTCGGCGAGCCGAATAACGCTCGAGGACTGCGGCGTTTACGGAGCGTTTATGCATACGGCATGCGCGGCGGACAGGGAAGAGGCGCTCGCTAAGTATGCAGAGATGAAAAGCGAGCTGACGGAGTTTCTTAAACGCGATACCGCTCCCGATAAAGAGCTTGATTTTTTCAGCCGCTTTGCCGATAAATATTAGGGGATATGATATGAGAGCCTTTGAAAAAATGCACCCCGTGCCGTGTTTTCTGTACTTTCTGGCGGTTATCGGGTTCACGATTTTCAGCCGCGACCCCGTGATACTCGCCGAGTCGCTTATCGGCGCGGTCACAGCAGCGGTACTGTCGAAGAAGTCGGAAGCGCTGCCGTTTCTCGGTTTGACCGCGGCAGCGGTAACGCTTACGAACCCGCTGTTCTCGCACAACGGAGTTACCGTGCTGTTCTTTGTGGGCGACCTTGCGGTCACGCTGGAGGCGCTTGTGTACGGTCTCGCGTTTTCGGTAATGCTGTGTGCGTCGGTGCTTTGGGGAGCGGTCTCCACGCAATTCCTCACGAGCGACAAGTACATCTGGCTTTTCGGCAGGCTGCTGCCGTCCGCGGGACTGGTGCTCAGCTGCGCGATACGCTTTGTTCCGCTGTTTGTCGTCAGAACGCGCGATTTTATCAAGGCGCGGAAAGCGGTCACGCTAAAGGGTGTGGCAGCTGCGTTTTCAGCGTCGCTGAGCTATTCCGCTGAGGAGGCAATGATGACCGCCGACTCCATGAAGTCGCGAGGCTACGGTTCGGCAAAGAGGACGTTCTATTCAAGCTATCGAGTGACGGGCGGCGATATCCGGGCGCTCATGACCGTTCTGCTGTGCGGAGCGGCTTGCCTTGCGCTGTCGTTAATCGGCGCGGGAAAATTTTTTTATTACCCCGCGATATCCGCGCCGAAGCCGAATATCGCGAACATTGTGCTGTATGTCTGCTTCGGCGTTATGTGCGCGTTCCCAACCGTGCTTATAGTTAGCGAAGAGCTTAAACGATCATTTCAAAAGGAGTGATTTTATGTACGGACCCGATCCCAATGCAGTATTCCCGAACGAAAAAATAAAGAGCGTGTGCTACATCAAGAACGTGATAACGCGCCCGAATATCATTGTCGGCGACTATACCTACTACGACGACATAGACGGCGCGGAACGCTTTGAGGAACGTGTTACACACCATTACGAGTTTAACGGCGACAAACTGGTAATCGGCAAATTCTGCGCAATAGCCCGCGGTATCGAATTTGTGATGAACGGTGCGAACCACCGAATGTGCAGCGTGACAACCTATCCGTTCAACATTATGGGAGGCGGCTGGGAGAAATCAACGCCCTTAATGTCCGACCTGCCGTTAAAGGGCGATACGGTCGTCGGAAACGACGTGTGGATAGGGCAGAACGTCACGGTCATGCCGGGGGTGCATATCGGCGACGGCGCGGTAATCGGTGCGAACTCTGTTGTCGCTAGCGATATACCGCCGTATCATATCGCCGCGGGAAACCCCTGCCGAATTATCCGCAAGCGCTTTGATGACGAGCTCATTGCGTATCTTCTTGAGCTTAGGTGGTGGGACCGAAGCCCCGAATGGATATTCAATAACCTTGAAACGCTGTGTAGCGGCGACTTGTCGTTGATTCTCAGCATAAACTAAATTGGAGGACGTACCGTAACAATGCAGATTGCCGTGAAAATCCTGTCGTTCCGCTATCCTAACGCGGAGAGAAAGGCGCTGGACAACATAAGCTTCAAGCTCCCCGAGGGCAGCTTCACGACCTTGTGCGGAACGTCGGGCTGCGGAAAAAGCACGCTGCTGCGTATGCTGAAGCCATGCCTGCAGCCGCATGGGGAGATGTCGGGGGAGATCATTCCAGAGCTTTCGGAGCAGCAGTCGGCGCAGGATATCGGTTTTGTTATGCAGAACCCCGAGGCGCAGATTTGCACCGACAGAGTGTGGCATGAGCTCGCGTTCTCACTGGAAAGCGTCGGCGAGCAGCCCCACCGAATGCGCCGCCATATAGCCGAGTGCGCTGAATATTTCGGCTTGGAGGAGATGTTTGAGCGCGAGACTTCCTCGCTCTCGGGCGGCGAAAAGCAGCTGCTGGCGCTCGCGTCCGCGGCGGCTCTGCACCCGAGACTGCTCCTGCTGGATGAGCCGACCTCGCAGCTCGACCCGATCTCGGCGCGAAGCTTTTTCGACAACGTTGCGCGGCTTAACAGAGATTTCGGGATAACGGTAATTATCGCGGAGCACCGTCTTGAGGAGCTTCTGCCGATTTCCGACCGCGTTATCGTCATGGATAAGGGCAGGATAACCGCCGACTGCGAGCCGCATGAGCTGCTCCGAGCGCTCCCCAAAGACCACCCCATGCTGTCGGCAATGCCCGCCGCAATGCGGATATTCGCGCTTTCGGGCGCGGACGGGGATCGGTCTCTACGAGACTGGTCTCGCGGCGAGCCGCCCGTTTCGATACGCGAGGGCAGGCAGTGCGCAGCGGTGACCGACTATCTTCGTCGTAACAAGCCGCCTGTGCGTGAGCTTTTCAAGCCCGATGGCAAGCCCGTGCTCACGGTCAAGGAGCTGTGCGTCAGCTACGGCAAGCGGAGTCCCGACGCGCTCAAAGCGGTGTCGCTGTCGATATACCACGGCGAGGTATACGCACTCCTCGGTGGCAACGGCAGCGGAAAGTCCACGCTGTTAAAGGCAATATTCGGCATTGTAAAGCCACTCGGCGGTAAGATAACGTGCGCCAAGGCGCTGAAGCTCGCGTATCTTCCGCAGAACCCGTGCGAAATACTGGGCGCGGACACGGTTCGCGGCGAGCTTACGGACGCGGAGCTGCTCGCGGAATTCGGGCTGACCGAGCTTGCGGAGCGCAACCCCCTTGATCTTTCGGGCGGCGAGCAGCAGCGTCTCGCGCTCGTGAAACTGCTCTCGGAGCGCCCCGAGCTGCTCCTTCTCGATGAACCGACAAAGGGCATGGACGCGCTCTCCAAAGCGGAATTCGCTGACTTTTTGCGCAGGACGGCGGGGCAGGGGACAAGCGTACTGCTCGTTACTCACGATGTGGAATTCGCCGCGAAATGCGCCGACAGGTGCGGACTGCTCTTCAACGGCGAGGTTGTCTCCGAGGGTGAGCCGACCGCGTTCTTCACCGAAAATTACTTCTACACAACGCCGCTTTGCCGCTTGGCGAACGGCATAACGGAGGGATATATATGAACTATACCGAACAACTGAAGCGTCAGCTCGCGATCGACTTCAACTGCGCTCCGGATGATTTTGAACGTTCGGAGAACGTCCTCACGGTCTCCGCGCTGAACGAGGGGCGGAGAATGTACTCAGACGAGAAAGCCTTTTTTATGATGGCGACAATGGGCACAAGCGCCGTTATCACCGCGGACAAGGTCTTACACCCGTTCCTTCGTGAATTTATGGCGGATAAAATTGGACATTGGCTTTTCGAACAGGAGAAATTGTCCGTGCTTGAGCGCGAGCTCAACAAGTACGGTTACAGGCTCTGCCGCGCTCACCATATGTGCCTGCCCAAGTTCGACGTTGAGGTCACGAAGAACTTCCACATAAAATGGTTCAACGGTCGTGAAGAGCTCGCCGAATTCTATGACGGACGTTTTCCGAACGCGCTTTGCGAGAGGTATCTCGAAAAGCGTCCCGACAGGATAGCCGTCTGCGCTTACGACGGCGGCGAGATAATGGGCATGGCGGGTTGCTCCGAGGACGCGCCGCATTTTCTCCAGATAGGTATCGACGTGTTCCCGAAATATCGGGGCAGGGGAGCGGGAACGTACCTCGCGCTGTTGATGAAGAATGAGATCATCAAGCGTTGCGAAATGCCCGTCTACGGCACTGCCGCCGCAAATCTGCATTCGCAGAATATCGCGCTGAATTGCGGATTCAGACCGGTCTGGGTGGAAATGGAGGCAGAGAAGATACCCCCGAAAGCTCCCGAGCCGACATGGGTTGACGATATGAAACAGGACTTGGAGGACTATATCGAGGAACAGGGTATTTACATCAGGCAATAAAAAACGCGGAGCAGTTCAATGCTCCGCGCAATTTTTTATCTTACGGTTGTGCCCGTGTAATAGAATTCGAGAATTTGCTTGTAATCCCAGCCGAGGCGTGTTGCGAGGGCGTTTGCGCCGTTCTGGCTCATGCCTACGCCGTGACCGTAACCATAGGTGGTAATGACGAATTCGCCGCTGCTGCTGTCGTAGTTAATATCGAACGCGCTGGAGCGGACGTCAAAGCTCATTATCCTCTCGCGGAACACGCGTCCCGTAATTGAAACCGTATCGCCGTCGCTGTCTATGTATGTATGATAGCCTCCGATATTCATTTTGCCTACGTATTTGCCCTCGTTGCGGCTCTCGATAGTGAACCACCCCGACGGGTCGCCGTTCAGCGAGATGCCCGTGGTGCTGTAAACTCGCGCCTTGATGTCGTCCGCCTTAAACCGCTTGGTCTTTCCGTAATTCGGGTCGTACTGCGCGTCAAGCTCGCAGTAAACGCTTTGCAGATATGGCAGGTCGGTGCCCCATACGTTCACGCTCGAGGCTGTGCAGCCCGCCGAGGACGCGGAATAAGTCGCTTGTATCACCTCGCCGTTGTAGTAGACCGCCTCGCCGATAACCGACGCTACGAGCACTTTTATCGAGTCGCTTGGCTCGCTGATGTAAGCACTGGGCGTACTGCCGCGCAGATTGAAGTACTTGACATATGTGTACGCCGCCACAGCCTGCGCCTTTATCGCCTCGGGCGCGAACGAGCCGCCGACTTCGTTTGCGACGATACCCGATACGATATCGAGCGCCGTACCCGAAACGACGTCGCCGTTCACGCTTACAGACAGTATCTCGTTAGCCGCGGAGGTATTTGTTATTACTTCGTTGGGCTGAACAGGTAACGAGGATGACGAAGAAGATGATGACGAGCTTGAAGAAGTCGGCTCGGAGGTCGTCGTGCTTGAGCTGCTCAAGCTTGTGGTGCTGCTTGAACTGCTCGTGCTGCTTGAGGTAGGCTCCGAGGTATCCGAAGTGTCCGAGGTGTCGGGCTCGGAAGTATCGGGCACCGTTGTCGAGGTGTCTGTGGACGTGCTCGAAGGCTCGCTTTCAACAGGCTTGGGAATATCTTCGGGAGTAAACGTCGAAACGGGAGGAGGATCGGGCTCCTGAGGCTCAATAACGAACACACTGCTCGTTGACGAGCTTTCCGAACTTATGGTGTCCGCGCTCGGCAGCTTTTCCGTAAGCCTGCCCGGGACAAAATCCGCGCTTACGGGCTGCTTCACAATAGACGGCTGCCCGAAATTGACGATGTCGATCTTCTCCAATATTTCGTTCTTATTATCGGGCGTGACGGGGTCGGCAAGGTTGTTGTCGGGCAGCAGGAAATCCTGCGTACCCTGTCCTGTTGCCTCCTTGTCCTTATCGGGCTCGTCGTCCGTGACCGCGACGTTGCCGTCGCCGGCAACGCCCATCACTCCGCACGTGAACAGGTATACATTGCATATACAAAGCGCCGCAATGATTTTAACCAATGAAAGATGTTTCATAACGCTCCTTACCTTATTATAAAATGCTCCGCTTGTTTGCCCAAACGCTTCGCCTTTGGACTTTCTTGTCAATATGTCAGCCTGCGGCTGCCGCGTTGACGGCGGCTACACATAGTCCGCGGGATCGTCTTCAAGACCGTTTTCCCGTAAATATTCGTCCATTCCCTTGACCAGCGAGATATCCCATGTTCTGCCTTTCCAGAGCTGTCCGAATATCTCGTAATACGCGTCGAAGAATTTCACGCTGTCCTTTTTGACTATCCTTTCGGTATCGACGTCGGGACTTTCGTTGGGTCTGACCTTTCTCGCCACGACCACCAGTCTCAAGTCCATATACGTGTCCTGATCGCAGGTGGACAGGGTGAGGAATTCGTCGCCGTATTCCACGTCAACGCCTGTATCGTAATAGCTTCTGTCCTCACACTCCAGAACGAAATCGTAGAATTCCGCCTGATTGGTGAAGTAGGTCGTTCCCGTGTAATCGAACACATCACCGTGCTCCTCCTCAATATTCGCGAGGAATACGGAAATTATCTTGTACTTATTGTTATGATACAAGGTGTTGAAGTCGACGACGGGCGCGAGCTTCATAAAGTCGATATCGCGCTTGTAGTTCATCAAAGCCGAGAACTGGAATTTATACAGCATATTATGCCCGTAGATGACCGTATTGTGCGGCATCTCATCCGGACCTATCTTTCCGCGGTAGTCCGCGAAAAGCGTTCCCTCAAAGGCATATTCCTTCTGGAAGTTGGTATGCAGGTAGTCGTCGTTGTTTTCGGTCTGCATAACGGGGTAGTTGATATTTGTGCCGGGAACGTTCAGCCAGCCTATAAAATCATTGTTTTCGGCGTACAGCGAGGCGTATTCCGAGTTAATGGTGCCCTGCGGCAGCTGCTGTATCTGCTCCTGTGTGGGCGTTTTGTTTTTCAGATCAACGATATACGCGTCGGTAGCTTCAAACTCGCTGCCGTTGCCGACGTTAGTGTGAGAGTTCAGGGCTCCGTACTGAAGATAATGCGCGGCTATAAGCACAACGGCAACGACCAGCACGATAAGCGCCGCAAGGAAAACGATTTTCCTGACAATCTCGTTCGTACTGTCTCCCTTGCATGGTATAAGTCCCGATACGATGCTGTTCCATATGCTCTGCTTTTTGCGCTTTTTCTTTTTTTTGCCGTTCTTGTTACCATGAGGAGCAAGACCCATATCCATTTCTGCCATTGTTGTTCATCCTTTCAGAGCCTGAGGAGTTATCTGTTGATAATATAGGAACTGTTCCCATAGCCGTATGTGCAATGCGGACTATGAGAACATATCCTTATGTTGTGTTGTATTACGGTAAATTATCCCGCGAAGTCCTTGATGATCTCCTTCGGCCACTTTCTGCCGCCCCAGCTGCCGCCTGCGTAGTTGTTGTAGTAAGCGTCGAAGAACAGGGGATCGGGGTTAGCGTATGCCTTGCTTACGTCAACGGACGCGCTCTCTCCGTCGCGAACCTCACGCGCGAAGATTACCCAGCGCAGATGAGCCTCGCCCGCTGAAATGCTCGGAGTACCGTAGTTCCACATACAAGTGGATAGGGTGAGGAGCTTGTCGCCATACTGAAGGTCAACGTCGGGGTTGATGAAGTTGGAGCGGTCAAGAATGCTTGCGCAGTAGTTGTCGAAATCGGACTTGCTGCCGAAGCTGCGCACGGTGTGGTACGGGAATACCGCGCCGTCCTCCTCGTAAACGTTCGTGAGGATACCCGCGAAGATCTTGTATGTAGAGTTCTTATAGATAGTGTTGTAAGTGATCGTCGGGTGGTTCTTGTAGAAACTGATGTTGTTGGGATCACCCGTTGTCATCGAGTAGTTGAAGTAGTTTGGCAGTCCGCCGAAATACTCCGCGCCCGCATCGTTATGACCGTAAATAACGGTATTGTCGGGCTTTCCGCCTGCGGTCACCTTATTGTGATAGTCAACGTAAAGCGCACCCGTCTTGCTGGGGTTGTTGTAGAAGTCGTGAGTGAGGTAATACTCGTTGTCGTCCGTCTGCATAACGGGCAGATTGACCACGCCGTCGATAGTCAGCCAACCCACGATATCGGAGTTGATCTCCAGAAGCTCCTCGAAATTGCCCTGGATTACAGCGGGAGTATTGGGCTTCTCCGCATAGGGGTCGCTTGAATTGCTGCTCGAAGTGCTTGAGCTCGTCGACGAGGTAGACGACGTACTGCTCGAAGTGCTGCTTGAGGTACTGCTGGAGTTGCTGGATGTGCTTGACGACGTATTGGACGAGCTGCTGTTCGAATCGGTCGACAAAGAACCGCCTTGGCTGTAAATATCAGCAAGATTGCTGTTCTGCTCTTTGTCTTTAGCCGAGTTGACGCCGTTTATGATCAGTATCGTAACGGTAACAACAAGCACGACCGCCGCCGCGATAAAGATGAGCTTGCGTATCTTTTCCGCGGGCTTGTCGCCCTCCCAAGGAATAAGGTATTTTACCACGCGCATAAACGCGTTATCCTTTTCTTCCATATTTGCCATGATAAATTTCCTCCTAAAATGTGATTTTTTTACCTAACCGTTAAAATTATCAATAGCTCAGCAGCTTTGAGCGATCCCATACGGAGCCTTCCCAGCTGCCTCCCTTGATATCGTAGTAATAGTCGAAGAGCTTAGCCTGATAGTTGCGAGTAGCGACCGAGGTGTTTACCTCTTCGCTTTCGCCGTCGCGTACCTTTCTCGCGAACAGTACCCAGCGCGTATCCACGTTTTTGCCGAGCGGCCAGTAGCAGGTCGACAGCGTGAGCAGCTCGTCACCGTAGGTCAGGTCGACGTCGGTAAAGAACCAGCTTCTGTCCATGATCTCGATGATGTAGTTGTTGAAGTCGTCAACACCGTCAAAGCGTGTCTTTGTGATGTAGTCGAATACCTCTCCGTACTGCGGTTCGGTATTCGCGAGGATACCCGCGAATATCTTGTATGTCGCGCTTCCGCCCTCGGGGGTGGACATCAGCACGGTGGGGTGCGTCTTGTAGAACGACAGCGGCTCGGAATACAGGTCGTCTGGTACGTAGTGCATAACGTAGGCGAAGAAGTAACCGCTTTCCATATTATGACCGAAGAGTATCTTATTTTTGTCGTTCGGATCGTTCCAGTCGTTGAGGTAGGTCGAGAATACCGTACCCGAAATCGATTCCTTGCCGTAGAAGTCGTGGTCGAGGTAATACTCGTTGTCGCTGCCCTGAACGACCGCGTCGTTGAGCATCGTGCCGGTGATCTGTACCCATGCCTTTATATCGGGGTTTATCTTTCTGAGCTCTTCCCAGTTAGCTTCGATAGGCTTGTTCACAACGGGCGTGAGGTCCACCACCTCCGGAACGCGATTTCCCGCCGTAGTCGCAATATCGGGGCTTGGATTTGCGATATGCGAAGGCGGCTGATAGCTGCTCGACATATCGGGCATAGGTACGCCGCCTATGCTTGCGAGCTCGTCGTTGGTCTTGCCCGCCTGATTCATTCCGACTATCTGCCAGATAAGGAACGACATTGTGCCGATAAGTATCGCGATAGCTACAAGCAGCAGTGCCTTGCGCGCCTTTTCCGCTCCCGAGTCTCTTGCCTGCGGGAAAACCGCCGTAGCAAATCTCACGATCGGATTTCTGGACTTGCGTTTTTTGCTGCCCGAGGGCTTGCCCGTAGGTCTTTTTCTCGAAGGCTCTCTGATATCGACGTCGAATTTATCCAGTGCGTAGTTTCTGTCGTTTCTGTTTCTGTTTGAGTTGTTAGCCATTTTCTTTCCCTTTCGATTGTATTGTCTGTAAATTCGGTGTTGTCTTTAAGATTTTATCGAGCAGCATTTCAAGCGCTTTTTCGGTCGCCGCCGCTCTGATGTGGTCTCTGCCGTTGTTTTCAAACAGGCATTTCTCGGAGGTGACCGAATTTCCGTCCGAGGCGCAGATATAAACCGTGCCGACGGGGTTTTTCTCCGTACCTCCCGTGGGACCCGCAACGCCGCTTGTCGCGACCGCGAAGTCCGCTCCCGAGACCTTAATGGCTCCCCTTGCCATTTCCTCCGCGCAGACTGTGCTGTATTCCGAGAATTGTACCAGCGTGCTTTCGGTCACTCCGAGGATATCCCGCTTTATCCTGTTGGAATAGCTGCAAATACCCAATTCTATGACCGCCGAGCTCCCCGATACCGCCGTGACCGCCGCCGAGATCATACCTCCCGTACAGCTTTCCGCCGTCGATATCTTCACGCCCGCCGCCGTACATTTCTCAACGATCTGCTGCGCGAGACTGTTTATTTTGTTGTACATCTCCTCCATTAGTCTAAGAAAACTGTTTCCTCCCCGTATTTAAACCGCTTTACCTCGATTTTCGCGACAGCCTCGTCAATCATCTTGTCGAAATCAAAGGAGCTTTCCGCGTCAATTACCTCGTCGAACTTCGGCTTGGTGCGCGGATGCTTGGGCGAAAATACCGTGCAGCAGTCCTCGTATGGCATTATCGAGGTCTCGTAGGTACCTATTTTACGCGATATCTCGGTGATCTCGATCTTGTCCATTCCTATTACCGGGCGAAAAACGGGGAACTCTGCCGCTGCGTTGGTACAGTACAGAGCGGGCAGTGTCTGACTTGCGACCTGCGCCAAGCTTTCACCCGTGATTATCGCGCCGTAACCGTCTCTCTCGCAGATCTTGTTGGCGATCTTCACCATAAGTCTGCGCATAAGCACCGTGAAATACTGCTCGGGGCAGTTGTCCCGCAGCGCCTCTTGGATTTCGGTGAACGGCACGCAATAAAAGATAATATCCCCGCAGAACTCGGTCATCTCTTCGCAGAGCTTTTCGACCTTTAGCCGCGCTCTTTCCGAGGTGTACGGAGGACTAACGTAATGAATGCAGTCGACAACCAATCCGCGCTTTGCCATCATATAGCCCGCGACGGGGGAGTCTATCCCTCCCGAGAGCATAAGCAGCGCCTTTCCGCTGCTTCCGACAGGCATTCCGCCCGCGCCGATTATTCTCTCGGCGGAGAGGTACGCGCCGTTGTCGCGAATTTCCAGCCGCACGGTGACTTCGGGGTTATGCACGTCCACACCGAGGTGGGGGAACGCGTCCAGAACCGCGTCGCCCAGCTGCTGCTGTATTTCGGGCGATTTCATCGGGAACGTCTTGTCGGAGCGCTTCGCCTCTATCTTAAAGGTTTTCACCCCTTCGAGCGCGTCCGCGAGATACTCTCCGAGGTTTTGTACGACTGCCGAAAAATCCTTCGGAAACACCGCGCACTTCTGTATCGCGCCTATCCCGAAAACATTTTTCAGTCTCCGCACCGCCTCGTCGATATCCGCTCCGTCCTCCGACGGCTCAATGTAAATCGTCGACTGCTTGCGGCTGTAATCAAATCTTCCGACCTTTTTCAGCCGCCTTTTTATATTTCTGAGGAGCATATCCTCAAAGGTGTTCTTATTTTCACCTTTAAGGGCGATCTCCCCGTATTTAGCCAGTATAATTTCCTTCATCGTCTGACCCTTTCAATGGTTTTCGCGATCTTCATGCATAGAGCGTCCAGTTCCTTCGCGTTATTGTCCGCGCACAGCGACACTCTGACCGCGCAGTCCGCATCCTTGTCGGACACTCCCAATGCGCCGAGCACGCCGCTTTTCTTGCCGCGCGAGCACGCAGAGCCGCTTGAGACGTATATTTCGTCCTCCTCGAGGGAGTGGAGCATTATCTCCGAGCGAACTCCGCGGACGCTGAAATTTATGATATTCGGTACGCAAAGAGCGTCCGAGTTTATTCCGATATTTTCCAGTTCCGCCAGTCTGTCAAGCAAATATGCTTTCATTTCGGCGAATTTCGCGGTATCGCCGCGGTAAGCCTTGATCGCCGCCTCAAACCCGGAGATAAGCTCGATAGGCTCTGTGCCCGACCGCAGGTCGCCCTGCTGACCGCCGCCCGAAATAAGCGGGAGGATATTCTGTCCCTTTTTGATGAACAGTGCGCCAATACCTTTTGAAGCGTGTATTTTATGCCCCGAAACGCTTATCAGATCGCCGTCCAGCGGAACTTTCAGAAAGCCCTGTACCGCGTCGATATGTACGATGGTTTTCGAATTTTTCCGCTTGACCTCGCGGTAAAGCCGCGGAATGTCGATTTTGAACCCCGTCTCGTTGTTGACCGCCATAGCGCTGACCAACGCCGTATTCTCGTCGACCGCGCCGATAAGCGCTCCCGTGAAGTCCTCATAGTCCTTAGGCGCGAGCCTTACGACTTCAAAGCCGTCATCCTCGAGCCGCGTCAATACCTTCGCCACGGACGGGTGCTCGATAGCCGTAGACACTATCCTTTTCCCGTTCGGACGAAACCTGTGCGAAGCGCCCAAAAGCGCGGTATTATTGCCCTCGGTAGCTCCCGAGGTAAATATGACCGTTCCGTCGAGCGGAGTTTTCGTCCCCGAAAGCGCCGCAAGAATAGTCCGCTTGGCGCGGGACATTATCTGCATCGAAGATGTTCCCAATTTATGTAAAGAGCTGGCGTTTCCGAATGCTGTCTCCATGGTATCGCAGACCGCCTGCCGACATTCCTTGCATGGCTTTGTCGTCGCGGCATTATCAAGATATATCACAAGTTTTCACCTTAAATGCTTAATTTACTTTACGACATTTCGTAAAAGGGCATAATTACCCATACAGTAGTCTGATGTTTTCGCTTTTTAGTTTCATATTGGAAATTTGTGGGAGTATTTTTACAAATTTCCGTAATACCCGCCGATACCTATTCCGATTGTCGCCCAGAATGCAGCTTTTCTCCGCTCCTCGGCAATATCCTCCGTACTCATGGGATAGCCCTCGCTTTCCGCCTCGGCGATCATTTCCTCTATGTCCGAGGGTATGCTCTCGCGGTAAACTCCGACGGAGATGTTCAGAAACGCGTAGGAATACCCGTTCTCACTGTCGTTAATATCGCCGCCGTTTTTCTCGGCAAGCAGCTTGTACAGTCCGTCTGCGTCCGTGCCGAAGGCGGGAACGCCGTATATCGTCGGCTGTAAAGCGCCGTCCGTTCCTCCGAGGAACTCGATGAACTCAGCCTTGTCATTGTTGTCGATATCAATACGCAGCTCGCTTGCAAAGTAGTACAGCGAATTATTACGTACGCATTCGGGCTCGCCGAGGACTGCCTTGATCTCCCCGGAAGTAGAGTATAGATTTATTGGCTTGTCGCCGATATGAATGCCCTTAAGCGGCGTGATAACTACATCGTTCACAAATACACCTCATAATGACTTTTCAACATCTCGCATACCATAATAATTATACCATAAAATATCCGTTTTGACTAGCTTTTTTTGAAATTTTTCACCTTGATTTCATTAAAAAACCTCGGAAATTCTGAAAAGGTTACAAAATGGTTACAAAATAGTTACAATCTTGTAATAATCATTGATTTTTTCGGGGTAATATGCTACAATTAAATAAGGTTAGAAAAGGAAATCAAATCCCTCCAATCCTATGCGCCGCCGTTTATTCCCCGAACGGCGGCGTGCTTTTTTTAGCTGTAACACATTTTCTTCTTTGGCATAATATGTACTGTGAAACGGAAGCTCCACAGGGGAGCGCAGGTTTCAGACATATTTTTTCAAGGAGGACTTCATTATGTGTGGTTTCAACTTTGGCGGTAACAGCTGCTGCTGGATCATCATTCTCATTCTGTTGTTCAGCTGCTGCGGCGGCAACAACTGTGCAGGCGCACAGAACGATTGCGGCTGTGGCTGCGGCAATAACAACGGCTGCGGATGCGGCTGCTGATTAAGTCACGCTGACGGCGGGTCTGCCCGCTGAATAACCAAGCGCCGCGGTCTATGTGCCGCGGCGCTTTTTTGTGTTAATCAGTTTTTTAGCAGGGCGTTGCTATAAGTTTGTTTTTAGTTGCAGATGAATCCCCTTCAACTAAAATCAACACAACTGCTGCGCTAAACAATATTTTACCCTGTCCTTCGTTTAAGCTTACGATAACAAGCAAAATACGTTGGAAACAGGAACAAGTCCGCAAGTATCCACGCTGTCGGGTTCGCGAAGCACACTGCGTTATATCCCAGCATGGGAACGAGCCACAATCCGAACAGACCTCTCGCGGCAAGCTCAAACACTCCCGCGTATACCGCTATCTGCGAAAAACCCATTCCTTGAATAAGAAACCGCACTATATTCACAAACGCGAGCGGTATGTAAAACGACGCGTTGATAACGAGGAATTGCCGCGCGAAGCTCAATATTTGCGGAATGTCCGCGGCGGACTGCACGTCGTTCTTATTAACGAACAGCATCGCGAGGTTTCCGCCGAACAGCGCCGCTATCCCGAGCGCCATGACCGACCAGCATATCCCGAGAAGCGAGCAGTCCAGCAGCCCCTTTTTTACGCGCTCGATCTTGCCCGCGCCGATGTTCTGTCCTCCGTAGGTCGCCATAGTGCTTCCCATCGCGTCGATAGGGCAGCATAAAAGCTGACTGACCTTATTGCCCGCCGTCACCGCCGCCATATACGACGGTCCCAAGCCGTTAACGGCGGTCTGAAGCAATATTGAGCCTATCGCCGTGATCGAATACTGCAAGCCCATAGGCAGCCCGGCCGCGCACAGTCTGCCGATATAATACCACTCGGGCTTTAGGTCATCCTTTTTCAGGCGGAGTATCTCAAAGCGCTTTGCCATGTAGATAAGGCACAGAACTCCCGAAACGAGCTGCGAGATGACCGTCGCCCAGCCCGCGCCCGAAACTCCCATTTTCAGCACCACTATCATAAACACGTCCAGCGCGATATTCAGGATACTGGAAATTATCAGGAATATTACGGGCGTTTTCGAGTCGCCGAGCGAGCGGATTATTCCCGAAAGAATGTTGTATAGAAACGTTACGGGAATCCCAAGGAAAATAACGAAAATATATTCGTAAGCCTCGCTGAATACCTTGTCGGGCGTTTTCATCCAGTGAAGTATATTCGAACACAGCAGGCAGGTCGCTACCGTCAATAACGCCGCGAAAAGCACCGCAAGCCAGAAAGTGTTCCCGACGTACTTTCGCAGCGCGTCATAATCCTTTGAACCGAATTTCTGTGCGACGGGTATCGCAAATCCCGCGCATACGCCGATAACAAATCCAAGCACAAGAAAGTTTATTGAGCCCGTTGAGCCGACGCCCGCGAGCGCGTTTACTCCCAGATACTGTCCGACGACTATTGTGTCCACCATATTGTAAAACTGCTGAAAAAGCATACCCAACAGCAGCGGCAGCATAAAGCCGAGAATAAGACGCATGGGCTTGCCCGTCGTCAAATCCCGTACAGCCGATCTCCCCAAAATTATCCCTCCAAAAATTTGCTGACTTAACTCCCATATACGCGCTTTGCGATGTCCACGGTCTCCTTCGCGTCCTTCGCGTAGAAATCCGCGCCGATCTTCTCCGCGTACTCGGGCGTAAGCACCGCGCCGCCTACGACTATCTTGCAGTTGACGTTATTGTCGCGCAGCAGCTTTATCGTGCCCTCCATGCTCTTGAGTGTGGTCGTCATCAGCGCGGACAAGCCCACCAGACGAACATCGTACTTTATTGCCGCGTCCACGACCGCCTGATATTCCACGTCCTTGCCGAGGTCGATCACCTCAAAGCCGTAGTTTTCGAGCAGCGTTTTGACGATATTCTTTCCGATATCGTGAACGTCGCCCTTGACCGTCGCCAGTACTACCCGTCCGCGGCTCTCGCTCTCGCCGCCGCGCGCTGAGATCGCCCTCTTCACCACGTCGAATGCCGCCTGCGCCGCGCCCGCCGATTGTATCAGCTGCGGCAGGAAAATTTTGCCCTTCTCAAACTTGTCGCCCGCCTCGTCCAGCGCGGGAATCAGCTTTTCGTTGATAAGCTCCATAGGCTCCATACCGTCCGCGATGAGCTTTTCCGCGGCAGCCGCGCACTCGGCTTTCAATCCGTTTGCGACCGCGTGAAGTATATCTGCCTCACCGTTCGCGGAGACCGTTGCCGAAGCACTTGCCGCCGCTCCGACCGTCTGTGTGACTACCTTTGCGTTCGCGTAATTTTCGATAAAGTCCGCGCCGTTCCTGTCGTAACCCGATAGCAGACGGAATGCCCGTACCGCGCCGATCATAGCTGCGGAATTCGGGTTCATTATTGGCAGGTCGAGACCGCTGTTCATAGCCATTGTCAAAAATGTCGTGTTTACAAGCTCGCGGTTGGGCAACCCGAACGAGATATTTGACACGCCGAGAACGTTTTTCAGTCCCAGCCGCTCGCGAACCATACGCATTGCCTTGACCGTTTCCATAACGTTGTCCTGCTCCGCGGACGCGGTGAGCGTAAGGCAGTCGATATACACGTCTCGCTTGGGAATACCGTATTCCAGAGCGCGTTTCAGTATCTTTTCCGCGATCTCAAAGCGTTTTTCGGCGGTCTTGGGAATTCCGTCCTTGTCGAGCGCTAATCCGACCACCGCCGCGCCGTATTTCTTTACGAGCGGCAGAACAGCCTCCAGCTTCTCGTCCTCGCCGTTCACCGAGTTGACGATGGGCTTTCCCGAAACGTTACGCAGAGCGGCTTCGAGAACGGCCGTTTCGGTAGTATCTATCTGCAACGGCGCGTCGGTCACGGACTGAACCGCGTCGACAGCTGCCAGCATCATCTCGCGCTCATCGATATCGGGCAGCCCGACGTTGACGTCGAGTATCTCCGCCCCGCCGTCTGTCTGCTCGATAGCCTGCTTCATAATGTAGTCAAGGTCGCGCCGCTTGAGCGCCTCCTTAAAGAGCTTCTTACCAGTCGGGTTGATACGCTCGCCTATAACGCGCACCGTATCGACGGTAACAACGTTGTTCGCCGAGCAGACCGCTGCGGGTATCTCGGGTATTTCGCGCGAGAATTTCTTCCCGTCAAGACGCTTCGCAACCTCGGAGATAAACTCGGGATCGGTTCCGCAGCAGCCTCCGAGCAGCTTAACGCCCTTGTCCGCTATCTTCGCCATAATGTCCGCGTATTCGGACGGCGTGACGTTGTACTCGTTGGTTTTCGGGTCTGGAAGTCCCGCGTTGGGGCGTATCAGCACGGGTATCTCGCTCCACTTCAGTATCTCGTCGACAATGGGCATAGCCTCGCCGGGACCGAGCGAGCAGTTCATGCCGATAACGTCCGCACCCATTCCGCCGAGAGTCAGTGCCATAGACGCGACCGTACAGCCCGTGAATGTCCGCAGGTTCTTCTCGAACGTCATGGTACACACGACGGGCAGGTCGGTGTTTTCCTTGGCGGCGATCAGGGCGGTTTTTATTTCCATAAGGTCGGTCATGGTCTCAAGGACGATAAAGTCCGCGCCCTTGCCCGCAATCATTATCTCCCTGAACATATCGTATGCCTCGCCGACGGGAAGATCACCCGTAGGACGGAGCATTACGCCGAGCGAGCCCACGTCCAGCGCCACGAGCGCGTCCGTTCCCGCGCACGCCTTTCTCGCTATCTCAATGCCCTTTTGCACCGTCTCGGCGACGGAATATTTGCTGCCGTTAAGCTTGTGACGGTTAGCGCCGAACGTGTTCGCATACACCGCCATAGCGCCAGCGTTAATATATTTTCTGTGAATATCCTCGATAAGCTCGGGGTTCGTGAAATTCAGCTCCTCGGGAATACCGCCTAGCTTTAATCCGCTCGCTTGCAGCATTGTGCCCATAGCGCCGTCAAGCAGCACGAATTCCTTGTTTTTCAACAGCTCTTTAAATGTCATCTTTCCTTGCTCCGTTCTGTATTATTTTGGCATATACGTGCCAAATGCCCGATAGATCGGAATTACATTATAATTTCCGAATGATAATATTGCTCCTGAAAACTTACCTGTTCCATTATCTCTTCTCTGCTAAAGGTACGGTCTTCGGGACAGACTACCCATTTTTCTTCCACATCATCAGATCTGTGAATTACCGCAATAATTTTGCCCGTAAACTTTTCGACCGCTTCATTCACACCCAATATATAAGCGTCCTGTTCCTCTCCGTCGGGCGCGATAATTCCCTCAATATAGCCGTAATTGATAGGGTAGAGCATATCCTTATATTCGGGGTGAAAGCTGCCGAGCGGTCTGTCAACGGTTACCGTAACGATGTCGCCGATCATTGATATTACCTCCCGTTACCTTTTATTTATCGACATAACGCTCGTTCCGTCCTGCTTAGTAAATCCCAGCCCCTCGTAATACCCGACGAGCGGGGGATTTTCCGCGACGAGAAACAGATACAAAAAATCCTTGTAACGCCGTTTCATCATCTCCGTAAGCTCTCTGCCTATACCCGAGCCCTGATAGTCGGGGTGAACCAACAGATAATGAACGTAAGCCGTCATTCCGCCGTCGTCGATAGCGTTCGCGAGCCCGATAAGACGTTTTCCGTCCCATGCCGTGAACACGGTCTCGCAGTTCATAAGCGCCTTATAAAGATGTTCGGGGTGCTTCCCGCTCGCCCAGTCAACCGATAAAAACAGATCCTCGGCTTGCTTTTCGGTAAAATCACGTTTATCCGTATATCGTATCTCCATAAGTCCTCACTTTATCTCCGTCAATAATTTTTCCTGTTTGATAAGTTCCTCGGCGGTCGGCGCGGTATCGCCGTAGCGCACTCTGTTGTATACTCCCGAAAGCTCGCCGAGGTCCTTCTCGAATGCGCTTTCGCCCTTTTCGCGGTGCACGCTGGTCGTGTCGGCGGGGAAGGGCGGCTTATCCGTTTTTCCGAGCCGCACCAGAAACAGCGCGTAGCCGTAACGGTACTTCAGCGTGGGATCGCTCTCGCGCCTGTACTGCCGCGCAAGCTCGCGCTCAACGCGCCGCCGCGTTCTCGAAGTGAGACCTCTTGCGTCACTCATCAGAATCTCGTCATAAAACGGGATATCCGAGGGCGGAGTTTTCGCTCTGAAAAGCGGCTCGAACACCGACTTGATAAGGCTCCATATGTGTTTTCTGAGCTTGAAAAGTACGGCGAGCATACCGATAATGAGCAGAAAAAATGCGATATTCGCAAGCGTGCCCGCATACCCCGACGGCAGCTCGCCCGCGTTCGCGGAGCTGTCTGGAACGATGTCCTCGGGCTCTGTCCACACACAGCTGCTAAGCGCCTCCATAACGGCGAGAAAACCTCGTATTATCATCGCGATAAACTGCTTGATAAGTCCTGCCAGGGGCTTGGCGAACAGAAACAGACCGATAGTCACAGAGCAGATGACGCTTATCAATACGGCATTGTACCGCCGCAGACCATACGGGAGCACCGACTTTCCTCCCGCTCGCTGCTTTGTGCAGAGGTCGATATTGGTCTGATTGGCGAGCAGCGCGGACAGCATGATCATTATCGCAAATCCGATACATATCTGAGATATCCCGTCCGCGGCGAGCTTCTCCTCGTGCGATGACCACAACAGCATCGCCGCGATAAGTCCCGAAACGAAATACAGCGCGAACCAACCGCGTGAAAATTTATCGGTATAGCCATTGCCCTCGCTGCCGTGCGCGCCGAAAAACGCTATAATTCCGCCCGGGAGTACATAAAAGAGCGCCATGCCGCTTATTTTTGTGATTATGATCACTGCGATAAACAATGCCACGGGTACCAGCACCGCCGCTCTCGAAATAAACATTACCGCGGGCTGAGCCTTCCGCGAGGGTTTCCCGCTCAATTCGAGCTCGTGCGCGAGCCTTCCGCAGAAAAAACCCGCTGCGTAAAATACCGCCCACACGGCGTACACCGCGAAGTACACCCACGGCTCATAGCGTTTTATTCCCAAGCCGCAGAATGCGACCGCAAACGGCAGCAGCGCCAGAAACTGCCCGAAAATCGCCGCCGCAAGCAGAATTTTCGGACTGTCCATTGTCTTATCCATTATCTCACCTCACGAAAATTGCCGCGCGGGATATGCACCGCCTCACAGGTCGGGGGGAGCATATTCTCGTCCTCGCTGAGCCCCGCCGTGAACACCTTACAGCACTTGCCTCTGCCCGACAGCCCCTCCAGTATTTCGCAGGTCTGTTCGGTAACACATGAGGTTATCAGAATTATATCCGTGAATTCATTGTAGTCAAGCGACACCATCATATCGTCAAGGCGTTCGCCGCAGATGTTTTCAAGCTCCGCGAGCTGCCGCAGCGCATTCATAATGTGCGCGTAGCCGCTGTTCGGGGAAACGTACAGCCTTTCGGCAGTGTTCGCTGCAAGCGCGCACTCCGCGCTCACCCTTGAGCAGTAGTCAAGAGCAAACGCCGCCGCCTTTATCTGCGTTTCGAGTATCGAAAGGTTCATAGGCTGACTGTAAGCGCTCACGCTGCGCTGCATATTGAGAATTATCAGAATTCGGCGTTCGGTTGTGAATTCGTTCTTGTATGCCATTAAATTGCCGGTCCGCGCAGTCTGAAGCCAGTGTATTCGGTTCATTGGCTCGCGCCCCGTGTACTCCCTCGCACCGCTTATCATAAACGGGTCGGGCAGCACAAAGCGCCGCACCTGCATATTGCCGATAAACAGGTCACCCGAAAGCTCACCCGTTTCCATTTCGGCAGGTGTGGGCAGCACTCGCACCGTGTCCGTTACCTCGAGCACCATAGCCCTTTTCGAAAGTCCGAACAGGTCGCTGGCGGTGATTATAACATTGTCTATCGTCATTATGCCGCGCTTTTCGCATTTCACCATCCAAACGCGGCGGCACTTGCGGTAGCCGCGCAGCACGAAAATGCCCGAAATCAGTCCGCGCTGCTCGTCCAGCTCGTTGCGAACCAAGGTCTGCCCCTTGAACGTCAGCCACGGCGAGCAGCTTATCTCGCTGCGCACCCACACCAGCGGCAGCCATTTCGCGTTTTCTATCTCCTCGACTATCTCGATAGTGTCGTTCTCAAACGCCTCGGGAGTGCTTATCGATAGCTTGTAAAAGACCTTTTTCAGCCCCGTTTTCTCGTACAGAATATACTGCCCCACAATGATAGCCGCGACGATAAGCGCCATTGCTATAAGCTCCATATTATTCTCCTGATGCTATGTTTTACGCGTTTTCCGTAGGTACCGGCACACTTTCCAGTATCTGTTTGAGAACGTCCGTTTTAACGCTGTCCTGCGAATAGCCCTTGTATATCAGACGGTGCGGGATAACGTAGGGAGCTGACTCCAGAACATCCTGCGGCATTGCGTAATCACGCCCGTCTATCATTGCGAGCGCGCAGCTCATACGCTTGAGCGCCGCCGCGCCGCGTGTTGACAGACCAAGTCTTACGCCAGCGTGTCTGCGTGTAGCCGTCGCGATATCGGCGATGTAGCCGCACACCGCCTCGCCCGCCTTACAGTCGTTAACGTCGTTCTGCGCCGTGAGGATATCCGCGCCCGTGCAGACTGCCGTCAGCTTTTCCTCCGCGCCGAACGACGCCGCGCCGCCTATTACCTTGATCTCCTCGTCCCTGTCGGGGTAGCCGAGTGCGAGACGTATCATAAAACGGTCGAGCTGAGCCTCGGGCAGGGGATATGTTCCCTGAATTTCGGTGGGGTTCTGTGTCGCGATAACGAAAAACGGCGTTTCGAGCTTCAAGGTCTCGCCGTCGATAGTGGTCTGCCGCTCCTCCATGCATTCCAGCAGCGCCGACTGTGTTCTCGGTGTAGCGCGGTTGACTTCGTCGGCGAGGAGGATATTCGTGAATACGGGACCGCGCCTCAGCACAAATTCCTGCTCCTTAGTATTGTAGAAGTTAATACCCGTGATATCGGACGGCAGCAGGTCGGGAGTGAACTGGATACGTCTGAAATCGCCGTCGACGGACTTCGCCAGAGACCGCGCGAGCAGGGTTTTTCCCGTTCCGGGTACATCCTCGAGCAGGACGTGCCCTCCCGCGAACATCGCCGCGCATACGAGTTTGATCTGCCCGTTCTTTCCGCGTACGGCGCGGGATATATTATTGATAAGTTTTTCGGTCAGTTCTTTTATCATAATGGTCTCCTTTAATGTTGAATTAACAATTTATTCCGCCGCGATATCCGCAAACTCCCCCGAGCAAGCCTTGATGAGATCGTCCGGAGTAAGCTCGAGCTGCAAGCCCAGTTTTCCGCCGCTGACTATGATGCGCTCCAAGCCGCGTGCGCTTTCGTGAATGACCGTGCGGTAGGGCTTTTTCATTCCGAGAGGGGAGCACCCTCCGCGTATGTAACCCGTCACGGCGAGAATGTCCTTGACGTGTACGGGCGTGAGCGCCTTTTCGCCGACTGCGCGGGCGCATTTCTTCAAGTCCATTTCGTGGTCGACGGGCAGACAGAACACGAAATATTTCCCGCTCTTGCCAATCGTGACAAGCGTTTTGAACGTCAGCGCCGTGTCCTCGCCCAAAAGCTCCGCTATCTGCACTCCGTCCACGAAATTCTCACATTCGTAGGTATGTGAGGTGTACGGGATTTTCAGTTTGTCGAGCATACGCATAGCGTTGGTTTTGTTGTCCTTTGCCATTTGTTTTCTCCCACACCAAACACCGCCCAAAGCCTCGCGCTTTCAAAAAAGCCGCTTGGGGCGGTGAATTTATTTGTTTAGATACGATCAGATCTCGTCGTCGTCAATATCGAGATCCCACTTGTCAAGCAGCTCGGTTTTGCCAAGCAGAAAGTAAGCGACGGCGGCCGCTGCCATTGCCGCGATAGCGATGATACCCGAGATAATAACGATCTTCTTAGTCATGATAATTCCTCCCTTAAGGTATAGAAATGCTTACTGGAAACGCGCCGCGATATCCGCGATGCCGTTGTCGTTGGTGGGCTCGCCGATAGCGCCGAACTTCCATTCGCCGTTGTAGCGGTAAACCTCGCCGAAGATCATAGCGGTCTTGCCCTCGTAGTTTTCGGAGAGATTATACTTGCATAGCTCCGAGCCCGTGTCCGCGTCAACTATTCTGATGAACGCGTTGCGGATCATACCGAACTGCTGCTTGCGCTCTCTCGCCTGATAGATAGTGACCACAAAAACGATCTTGTTATAGTCGGCGGGAACTCTGTTCAGCTCGACGATTATCTGCTCGTCGTCGCCGTCGCCCGCGCCCGTGAGGTTGTCTCCGCAGTGACGTATCGCGCCGCTTCTGTGCTGGAGCTGACCGTAATATACAACGTCAATAGGACCCGCGAGCTTGCCCGTGCTTTCTGTGATAAGGATAGCGGACGCGTCGCAGTCGATATCCTCCTGCTTGCTGAACAGCGAGAACTTCTTGGGAGCTTCGTCCCAGCCCAGTCCGACAACAAGGGATTTCAGCCCCGCGTTGCCCTTTGTAAGGTCGACCTTCTGACCCTTTTGAAGATTTACAGACATATTTATCCTCCTCGGAATAAAAAATCAACATTATAAATGTTGTATTGCCACACAATTTTATTATACTACATATTTGTCCAAAATGCAATAGGGGAGTGGAAATTTTTACTCCCAGCCGACGTCTATACGCTTTTCATTAAAGTCGACGCTCGCGCTTGCCGCGTGACCTCCGAGCTCGAGTGTTCCTTTTGTTACGAAAAACTCGAGGTCGACGGAAAACAGCTTATTTGAATTGCAGACCGTAATGCTGTATACCGCGAGCACCTCGCGGAGCATTTCGACAGGTTATCGTAAATAATATAGGTGCCCACGGACAGTATCCGCCGGATAAGTATCAGTATCACCGCGACAAACCAGTCGCCGTCCTCGTTGTCACACGACGCGGCTATTCCGAGATGAAAGAAAAACAATACCGATACCTATATAACGCCGAAAAACACCTTGATGAATTTAAACAGTTTTTCCATGGACAAGCTCCTTTACAATACTTGTTTCATTATACATCAAAATAAGGAAAAAGTCAAGAATACTGCGCTAAAAAAACTTTGAAATCCTCTTGAAATTCGTATATGAAAGTGTTATAATTATCGTTGCAATGTCGGAAACAAGTACGAGGGGAGGGGGCAGAGCGCAGCTTTGCCATTAAACATGAAGGATTTGACCAAGGGCAGACCGATAAAGCTGATAGTGCTTTTCGCACTGCCGATACTGTTAGGCAATATTTTTCAGCAGACATACAATCTTGCGGATATAATGATAATAGGACAGAATCTCGGCAACAATTCGATTGCCGCAGTGGGTACGACGGCTCCGGTAGTCTCTCTGATGTTCAATATCATAAACGGCTCTATAACAGGCTTTGCGATAATCGTTGCCAAGCATTTCGGAGCGGGCGACCATGACGAAATGCATAGGACTGTCGCGCGTATGACAGTGTTCGCGGGAGGGCTTACGGTGCTCATAATCGCGGCAATGGCAGTGTTTATCGACCCGCTGCTGCACGCTTTGGACGTTTCGGAGACTATATTTGCCGAGGCGCGGAGCTATCTTATTATCGTGGCATACGGGCTTGTGGTGACCTTGCTGTACAACTTCGAAGCGGGAATTCTCCGCGCGGTCGGCGACAGCGTGGTACCGCTGGTTATTCTGGTTATCTCAACCATATTGAATATCCTGCTTGACCTGCTTACGGTGTGCGTATTTAATATGGGAGTAGTCGGCGCGGCACTCGCCACCGTAATGGCGCAGGCGATATCGGCGGCGGTTTGTCTTGTTTACCTGATAAAGCGCCGTCCGTTCCTGCTCGTCGGGAAAAAGGACTTCGTGTTCACGGTGCAGAGCACCGTAGAGCTGCTCAGCGCCGGATTTGGAATGGCGCTTATGTATTCGATTATCGACATAGGCTCGATAATTCTTCAGAACGGTATAAACGGCTTTAAGGAGGATATGATAACCGCTCACACCGCCGCGCGGAAGATATTGATGCTGCTGATGATGCCGTTTTCGTCGGTCAGTGCAACGCTTATCACCTATTGCTCGCAAAACCTCGGTGCGGGCAAGTACGCCCGTATCCGCAAGGGTATAAAGGATTGTATGCTGATAATGCTTGTGTGGGCAACACTTGCCGTCGTTCTGGTTTTTCTGGGGGGGCACGCGCTTGTGGGAATGATAGTCACCGATACGGACACTCCGACCGGCGCGGCAATAGCGGATACCGCGGTGCTGTACCTAAAGTGGGCGGTAGCATTCTTTTATCCTCTGGCGGTATTGCTGGGATTACGGTGTGCGCTGCAGGGCTTGGGTAGAAGTCTTGTGCCGATCATATGCAGTATTATCGAAATGCTGTGGAAGATAGTCACAGTGGCGGTGATGATACCGCTTTTCGGCGGCAAGAACGGCAAGGTAGGCAGCACGGTGGAGCAAATAGGCGGGTATTTCGGCGTGGTGATCTCCGAGCCGATAATCTGGACGGCATGCGCGGTTATGATCGGTATTATCACGCTTGTGACGTTGTATCATATGCCCAAGGAGGACGTTAAGGACGGCTGACGGTCAAGATCTCAAAAAAGCCATATATTGTATATGGCTTTTTTGTTGACATTTTTTGTATAATATGTTACAATATAATAAACTTCAGCCCTGTTAAAGGAGCGTATTATGAAAAATTTGATTATCAAATCCACAGCATTTTTTCTGTCGGTAATGCTGTTGTGTACGGGCTGCTCGGGGAACGTTACCTCGGAGACGTTGGGCACAGGGAGCAGTTCCGACAGCTTGTCCACTTCCTCGGAAAGCTCGTCCGCAAGCTTATCGGAGAGTTCAAGCTATTCAAGTCCGACAAGTTCATCTTCAAGCAGCTCGTCAAGCTCGACAAACACTTCAAGCACTTCCGGCTCGACAAGTTCAACTACCTCATCAAGCAGTGCCGAAAGCTCGTCAACCGTGAGCGGTTCGGTGCCGCAGAGCAGTTCGCAGGCACAAAGCAGCTCAGCACTGCAAAGCAGTGCCTCTCAAAGCTCGTCAAGCACTCAGCAGCCCGCGGGCAGCGTTGAGTGCTCGTGGAGCGCGGGAAACTCGTGGGAGGAGAGCGGTAATAAGTGCGGAACCTGTGAGCTGACTATCAAAAACAGCTCGTCAAGCAATATAGGAGGGTGGACGGTGAGCTTTGACGTGCCGAGCGGATTTAAGATATCCAACTCGTGGAACGGCAATTTCAGCGTGAACGGCACAAAGGTGACCGTCGGCAATGTTGAATATAACGGCGATATCCCCGTCGGCGGGAGCGTGAATTTCGGGTTCAATTACAACAGTCCGACAACGTTCACGCCGCCCGAGAATGTGGACTTCAACGGAACACGGTCGAGCGCGCCGAGTAATAATAACCAAAATAATAATCAAAACAATCAAGATAACAACCAGAACAACGATAAAAATACCGATACTCCCGCGCCCTCGGGAACTGTCGCGGAGCTGTTAAAGCGTGCCGACAAGTCAAAGCAGGGAGACGACTGGTTACATACCGACGGCAACAAAATACTCGACAAGAACGGCAAGCAGGTCTGGCTGACAGGCGTGAACTGGTTCGGCTACAATACGGGAACGAATACGTTCGATGGTTTGTGGAACAGCAATCTTCGCAGCGCGGTAAAGGGTATCGCCGACCACGGGTTTAATCTGATACGTGTGCCGATATCCGCGGAGCTGCTCAATCAGTGGTCGCGCGGCGAGTATCCGAAAGCCAACTACAATAACGCCTCTAATCCCGAGCTCAACGATATGAATAGCCTGCAAATTTTCGACTACTTCCTCAAGCTCGCCGAGGAAAACGGACTTAAGGTAATGCCCGATATCCACTGCGCCGAGACCAACGCAATGGGTCATAACGTCAATCTCTGGTATACCGACAAGGTATCGGTCGACGATTACTATCACGCGCTGGAGTGGATAGCCGACCGCTACAAGGACAACGACACTATAATCGCGCTTGATATCAAGAACGAGCCGCACGGCAAGCCCAACGAGGGCAGCTCCGCCGCGATATGGAACAACTCCACCGACAAGAACAACTGGAAATACACCGCCGAGACCGCCGCGAAAAAAGTACTTGCCAAAAATCCCAATCTGCTGATAATGGTCGAGGGCACGGAAATTTATTCCAAGAAAAACGGCGATTATTCCTCAACTAATTCCGCGGACTACTACTTCAACTGGTGGGGCGGCAATCTGCGCGGCGTTAAGGATTATCCCGTTGACCTCGGTCAGTATCAGAATAAATTGGTCTACTCGCCGCACGATTACGGACCTACCGTTTACGAGCAGCCGTGGTTCCAAGGCGGCTATAATTACGACAGTCTTATCCGCGATTGCTGGCAGGACAACTGGCTGTACATTCACAAGGACAACACCGCGCCGCTGCTTATCGGTGAATGGGGCGGCTTTATGCGTGAGCCGAATCTCACGTGGATGACCTGTATGCGTAAGCTGATAAAGGAGTATCACCTCAACCACACGTTCTGGTGCTACAACGCGAATTCGGGCGATACGGGCGGTCTTGTTCTGGATGATTTCACCACATGGGATACCGAGAAATACAACTTCGTCAAGGAGGTATTGTGGCAGGAGGGCGGCAAATTCGTCGGTCTCGATCATGAGATACCGCTCGGCGCAAACGGCATTACGCTCACGGACGCAAAGGGGTTATAATGCATTTGCTTTTCTTGTGCAGCCAAAACAAGCGGCGAAGTCTTACCGCCGAGAAGATATTTGACGGTTATAACGGACACTCCGCGCGTTCCGCGGGAACGGAAAACAATTCCAGAGTTAGGGTAATGTCGGGACTTCTCGGCTGGGCGGATATTATTTTCTGTATGGAGAAAAAGCACGTGCGGAGAATTAAGGAAAAATATCCCGATATCGTCTGCGGTAAAAAGGTTATCTGCCTTAATATTGACGACGATTACGAGTACATGGACGAGGAGCTTCAAGAGCTTCTCCAAAGCGCCGTAAGCGAATATATTTGACGAAAAAGCCCGAGAACAGCTGCTCTCGGGCTTGATTATTAAACATTTTCTTCAATAAAATGAACGTCGGAATTATTCCAATATTCTTTGTAAACTCTGCTGCCATTTCCGTCAAGATTTAATTGATACATTCTGAATGTGACCAAATAATTTTTCGGCTGCCATTGTTCTTCATATGAATATTGATAAATCATATTCAACCGCTTCATTACTTTGCCGCTTTTAGGATTGTTGATATCATGTGTAGCGGTAATATATGGGATACCGTCTTTCTTTAATCGTTCAATGACCGCCCCGCCTGCCTCGGTAATATATCCGTTGCGCCAAAATTCCTTGCGAAGCGCGTAGCCGAAGTCATATGCGTCCTCCGTGCCGACATTTATATATCCTATCGGATAATTATCGGTTTTTAGGCAAACGGCATAGTTGTACGCGCGTTCCCGAGCATAAACGCTTTCATACCGACTTTTGTAAAACGCCCTTGTTTCCTCCAATGTTTTTAACGGAAACCACGGCAGAAAGGTGTTGACTTCTTCGTCGCTGTAAATTTTAAACAGGGCGTCCAAATCATTTTCCGAGAATTTACGCAATATAAGCCGTTCCGTTGTAAGTGTCGGCGTATTCATTTCTTTTTTCCCTCAAGCGACTTGACAAACTCACCCAAGTCATGTCCCTTGAGCACGCGCTCGAGAAGCTCGGGAAGTCTTTGCGGATTGCAGGCAAAGCAGGGGATACCGTAGCCCGAGAGCTTTTGCGCCATCTGCTCGTCATAGTACGGCTTGCCTCTGTCGGCGAGCGCGAGCAGGCAGACCACCGTCACGCCCGAGGACTTCATTTCCTCCATTCGGCGGACGAACGCCGCGCGGTTTCCGCCCTCCATAAGGTCGGAGATGAGGAAGAACAGCGTCTTTTTCGGGTTCTCGATGAACTGCTGACAGTACACCACCGACTTGTCGATATCCGTACCGCCGCCGAGCTGAAAGCCATACAGCAGGTCGACGGGGTCGGCGCTCTTTTCGGTGAGGTCGACAATGCTCGTGTCGAACGCAACGATACGCGTTTTGAGCGCGCTCATGCTTGCGAGTATGCAGCTTACCACCGACGAATATATTACCGACTCGCCCATGGAACCGCTCTGGTCGATATCAAGAATGACCGTCCATTTGTTTGCGGCGGTCTTTGACGCGCGGTCGAAAAAGTAGAAATGCTCGGGAACGATCGTTTTAAGCTCGGGTGAATAATGCTTTAAATTGCGGCTTATGGTCATTTTGTAGTCGAGCGCCGCTGCTGACGGTATCGGCGAATGAGCGCGCTTGTTGACCGCGGCGGTCACGGCGCGGCGGATATCCTGCTCGAGAAGGCTGTTTATCTCCTCGACGATCTTGCGGATAAACGCACGGACGCTGTCCTTGGAGCGTTTTGGGATCATCTCCTTGAGCGTGAGTATGGTCGAGGCGAGGTTGATGTCCGGCTCGGTGTTCTCAAGTAATTCCGGCTCGAAGATAAGCTGTTTCAGACCGCAGCGGTTCATTGCGTCGTTCTGAATGACCTTGACGAGATCCTTGTCAAACAGCGTGCGTACGTCTCCCAGCCAACGCGATATCTGCGGATTGGACGGACCGTGTCCCGCACCCGAGCCGCCGTTCCCGAAGCCGCCCTGTTCGCTTTTATTGTAGATCGCCGCGAGCGCCTTGTCCATTAGATCCTGCTCCTCGTTGAGAGCCGGCATATTCATTCCCGAAAGGCGCTTGCCGCTCTCCTGCCCGAGGATAAGCCGCCAGCGCTGTAATTCCTGTGTTTGTTCCATGGTTCGCTCCTTTTGGGTTAGTCGGGAGATCGCTCGTGCTTCTTCTCCACTGCTTCGGATAAAAAATCAAGTATTATAGCGTTGACCTCCTCCGCCTGTTCTCCGACAAAGTGCGGGCGATGTCCGCCGCTTTTTACTTCATAGATTTTCGCGTGAGGTACTTTTTCCTGTAATTCCGCGCAGGTTCCGAATGGGTCGTGCTCTCCGCTTATAAAAAGCGCGGGACACTTTATTGCCGCCCATTCATTGTCGGTAAGGTTCGGGTGCTTTTTCCAATCCGCAACAGTTGTTCTCAGATAGGTTTGCCAGTCGCCGCGGTGAGCTTCATAATGTCTGATCTTCATATCCTCAATAAAATCTGTGTCATTTCTGCTTATGAGGTTCTCTGGCAGAAAATCATCAGCTCCGTCGGGTCTGGGATAAGCTCCGCCGCCGATAGTTACAAGGCTTTTAACTTTATCGGGATATTTTGCCGCCAAATAACAGCCGACATACGCGCCGAGGCTGTACCCGATCAAATGAGCCTGTGTTATATCCAAAGCGTCAAGGAAATCCGACATATCGTCCGCTATTATTCGGCTGTTCCAGTCAAGGCTTTCACAAGTTGTACGACCGTGACCGCGAAAATCCGGAAACAAACATCGGTAATGTCCCGAAAAGGGAAGTATCTGCCCCGAAAACGCAAGCAGTCCGCGGCTGAAAACGCTGTGAAGAAACAATACGACCTCGCCTTTGCCAAATTCCTCATAAAATATATTTATCTCACCAAGTTTAGCGTATGGCATTTTCATTCTCCTTGCATACCCAATAATTTACAATTTTTTTATCGGAAAAAACATATAGCTCTTGCCCGTCCGAGGACAGGTGAGATCATGTACCGCGCCCGCGAGCGTGAACCCGTTTTCGTCAAGATACCGTATCATATCGGCGAATGTGTTCTCGTTTTCGCATTCCACGCGCAGATACTCGTAAGCGGGGATAGTCCACTTAGTCCAGCCCTCGGGAGCCTCCGCGTCGTCCTCACATTCCGCGCCCGCAAGATACAGCCCCTCGCTGAAATTCTCCCAAGGCTTAAATGAGCGCGATAAGTCCGACATTGCGCCCCAAACTCCGTGCGGAACGCCGTTTTCGTCCTTTTTCGCGAGGTGCGCTATTTCACCGAAATGCGAATTCGCGTCCTCCCACAGCCGCTGAATAAAGCCATCGCCGTCCTTGGTTGAGCCTTCTTTCCCGATAACGGTAAAGTCGGGCTTTGTTATTCTTTCGATATTCATAAAACCTCCGAGATCAAATGTCAAAATCAAAATCGTCCAGCGCCGCGATTTGCTCCTGCGAAGCGGAATCAAGCACGGCGTTGACTGCCTCGCTGACCTCCGCGCCGTTAAGTCCCCATATCTCGCCGAGATTTTCAGCGATACTGTCCTTTTCGCCCGAGGTAAAGTCCGCGAACGCGCGGCGCAGGAATACCAGCGCCCGCTTGAATTCCTCGTCGTCCAACGATTGAATATACTCGTCAAGGCTCTCCCAAAGCGACAAACGCGCTATCAGCCCGTAGCGGTTCTTAAGCGTCAAGCCCTCAAACCACCCCGCGCCCAGATCGGCGGGAACGCCCTTTGAAAGCCGCCGCGAGACTTCAATTTTCAGCTCGTCGTTCGTCATATGATTGCGCTCGAGCAGCACCGCAGCCGCAAAGCCCGACAGCCGCGTGTTCAGATCGTCGCGGTGGGCGACCTCTTTGAGCGCGTTCAGCCAGCTTTCCGTTTCGAGAAATCCCTGCGCCAATTCTACCGAATTAAGTTGATTTATAGCCTCGGAAATCGACTGCGAGGCGTTGTCGTCGCAAACGCACGAGCCGGGAAGGATTAGGCACGCGCGGTAATAAATTTGCTGCAAAATGGGAAGAAGCGGTGCGCTGTCGGCTTTTCTGATGTCACCGTAGGCAATAATGGACGACAGTCGGAACGCTGTTTTAGCAAGCTCCTCGAACGATGCCGCGTCCACCGCCATTGCCTGCAGGGAGCTTACCGCATAGCTCGCCGCGGACGGCATTCCGCACAAAAATGCGTCCTCGACCGCCGCGGCGACCTCGGACATATTCGCAGAATTTTCGACGGTCTCCTTTATCGCGAACGATGCGGCAAGCTCCACGGTATCGCCTCGCAGCGCAGATTCAACAAGCTGAATTTCCGATTCGGGAGTCCAACAGATTACCCACGATTCGCTCCACGTCGCGTTGTCCTGATCGGATATCCGAGGCTCGGCGAACGTTATCCCGAGCACTCTCAGCTTATGCAGAAAGAACGAGCGGTTGAGGTCGAGAAACGCCGACTTTTCGCCCTTTGCGCGGAGATTTTCGCGCAGATCGAGCCGCAGGTCCTGCGCGGTCACGGAGCGGTATTTTTCGAGCTTCAAGTCCTTTAACAGCCGATAAAAATCGTCCTGGATACTCGTCCGCGAAACGCCTTCGGGCAGTGCGCCGATTTTCGTTCCGATCTCGGTATCGGCGGCCGCGACGCTTATTGCTGCAAAGCTGCCCTCTCCGAGACAGGTCTCCGCCGCGTCGCGGAGATCGCGCAGCGACGGCACGGTTCCGAGCTTACCGCCGCGCATTTCCGCCAGCGAATTCGCGAGCCGCACCGCCTCGATTATCTGCGCCGAAGAAGCCGCGTTTCCACCCTTACGCTGCTTTTCGGCTATCTTGCTGAGGTACGCGTTTGCGGTGAATTGCCGGTCGCCGCGCCGATAGCTTTCCCAGATAAGCTCGTAGTAGGCGGGCGCACGATTGCCCGCGCCATAGCCTGAGCGCGTTGACAGACGGTAATAGGAATACGGCATAAGCGTGTGCAGACTGCCGGTCCGAGGCAGCTCGGGAGCGTTTTCCTCGTTCTCCCACGTTTTCAGCCCTTCAACATGATAAGCGCCCGTGACCACAACAATGTCCTCGGGAGCGACGCCGTCCCCGACTGCCAAACGTATGCAGGAGCGCATAAAAGTCTCGCGGAGCTGAGTTTCCTCGAGGTCGCGCCCCGTTTTCTCGGAGAATTCGCGGATATTCGCGCCGAATAAATTAGCGCCCTCGTTATAGCTTTCAAAGTCCGCGCAGTGCTCGAGAGTGCGCTCCCAGAATGTATCGTGACCCTCGCCGCTCAGCTCGTCAAGCCTGTCGTAAACGGAGATAGAGCGTTCCTCGCCCGCGTTTTCGTCGATTATTTCTTCGTCATCTTCGTTATCGCTTTCCGCGGCTTCCTCCTCCGCGATACGCTTTTCGTAAAGCGCCAAAAAAACGTCCGAGGGCAGATCCATAAAGCGGAACTCTACTTTATTCTTCCGACACCACAAAATAGCCCGATACTCGGGAGAATACTCCGCAAACGGGTACAAAATCGTCCTTACGGGCGCGTGATCAGTGTACGCGAGAACAGCGAACGGCGGCTTTGTCTCCGCGCGGACGATATCGTCCGTGGTATCGGAGAAGTCGCTCGGCGCTTCGATAAGCACCAGCTCAGGGCGGACACTATCAAGGAATTTCTCCAGATAAAACGCGCCCGCGGGGGAGAGATGACGAATACCGAAAAAATTCACACCGCTCATTCGTTCAGCTCCCGACACGCCTTGTACAAGCCGCTCCACGACGAGCCGCGCTTTTTCATTATGTTTTCGAGGTATTCCTTCCACGCAAGGGAATCCTTGTCGTCGTCCTTGACTATAGCGCCCTGCAAGCCCGCCGCGATATCCTCGTCGGAAATCTCGCCGTTTCCGAAGCTGCCCGAAAGCGCCATACTGTTGCAGAGCAGAGAAATAGCCTCTGCCGACGACAGCACACCGCCCGGAGCTTTCACTTTCTGCTTTTTGTCCAGCGTTTCGCCTTGACGGAGCTCGCGGAATATCGTGCAAATCTTCTCGATAACCGCATCCTTGGGAAGCGCCGCGTTGAGGTCGAGGTTCTCCGAGAGCTGCGCCACGCGAGTTTTAACGATATCCATTTCCTCCTCGAGCGTTTCGGGCGCGGGGAGAACTACTATATTGAAACGTCTCTTCAAAGCCGCAGACATCTCGTTTACGCCTTTGTCGCGCGTATTCGCGGTCGCGATTATCGAAAATCCCTTTTTCGCGGGTACTTCTATTGCCAGTTCGGGCACTGAAATACGCTTCTCGGAAAGCAGCGAGATAAGCGTGTCTTGAACCTCCGAGGCGCAGCGCGATATCTCCTCAACACGCGCGAGGGTTCCCGTTTCCATAGCCGTGAACACGGGGCTTTTCAGCATTGCCTGCTCGCTCGGACCGTTCGCGATAAGCATTGCGTAGTTCCACGAATAACGTATCTGCTCCTCGGTAGTGCCCGCTGTTCCCTGAATGACCTGCCCCGAGTTGCCGTTGATAGCCGCCGCGAGGTGCTCCGAAAGCCAGCTCTTGGCCGTTCCGGGCTCGCCGATAAGCAGCAGGGCGCGGTCGGTAACGAGCGTTGAAATAGCTATCTCGACAAGACGCTCGTGACCTATGTACTTCGGCGTAATCTTGGTTTTCCCGACCTTGCCGCCGCAGATGTAGGTCTTTACCGAGCGCGGCGACATTCTCCAGCCCTGCGGTACGGGCTCGGTCTCGGCTTTGATGAGCGCGTTAAGCTCCTCCTCAAAGAGCTTTTCCGCGGGCAGTCTTAAAATTTGCTGTTTCATTATCGTATTCTCCTTAATTCATTCCGGATTCCGCCCAAAGCGAAAGTTCGTCAATATTTACGTTCTTCATTTTTAGTTTTCCCTTGCGTAAATTCTCGATAAGATCTTGAACCTCGGCAAGTCTATAATCGTCATTGCCGGGAAATTGTTTTATCAAAACCTTGACGGTAGCTGTCGTATTTGACGTATGTATCTTACATTCCCTTACGAGAAGTCCCTTGATGTTTATCAGTCCGCATTTTTCAATGTAGCTGAGTATCTCGTGTGTGGTGAGAATAGTGCTGTTGAGTTCCGAAAAGTACTTTCCAAGTTTTTTGCAGTATTCCTTATCGTCCGGGTCTATCCAGCTTCCCAGAAGCCTTGAGTATTCCCAGCACGGATACTTAATCAGCGCGTCCGACACCGCGCCCTTTAACGATTGAGCCACCTCGCGCGACGCGTTTACTATCCACCCGTCGTTTATGGGGTCGTAGCACCTGTTCACCAGATAATATTTTCCGTCCTTAAAGAATATCTTCTGCAGGGTCTTGAACAAACCGCTGTCGCATACGGATTTTTTGTTCTTTTCACGTTCCGTATACTCCGACGTTATCCGCTGTGCAAGCCATTTCGAGCTGTCGTCTCCGCTCAGAAGCCGTGTAGCAGTTTCGGCGCTGGCGTATAATCCTTTGGTCTCGGACGCGTTGTTAAGCTCCATGGCGAGCGCCTTTAAGCCTTCGTTGTCCGTTGCTAGTATCGTTTCCTCGAGCCGCATATCCATTCCCGCCGCGACAGGGGTGTTTATTTCGCATCTGAATTCGCGGTAGAGCTTCTCGATCTCTTCGCCGAATTTACCCCAGAGCGCGGAATTCATATCCCAGAAACTCGTCTTGACCTTGAGCTTGACCTTATCTCCTTCCGCCACTTGAGACAGCGTGACCTTGTTTCCCTTATCGTCCACAAGGACCTTGTTGATAAGCCGTGCGGTAAGCTCGCTCGTCCATTCGGACGAGACCTTTGCCAGTACCTCGATGACCTCAGCAGGCTTTTTCTTTGAGTATTCGTTGAAGAATTCCTCGGACTTCTCGCAATCAAACGATATAAGCGCCGAAAGAGCTGCCGTTTTCAGCTTGCCCTTTTCGGTTTTTGTAAGCTCGATAAGTTTATCGGCGTTGCTCTCGTCGTGACGGAGCGCGTAGATAAGCGCCTTACGAACATCTTTCTCGGAACTTTCGAGCTGTTCAAGATAAAATTCGTTCTCCTCCGCGCCGCAAAGCTCCTCTATAATATGCAGACGGCGTATCATATCCTTTTTGCCTTTGGGGTCGAAATCCTTTTTCACAAGCGGGATAATCTCTTTTCCCATTCCCTCGAGAATGCTCGCGACGGTATCCGCAAGCTCCGCGTAGGACGCGCCCAAGCCCTTTACCAGAGCGGGCTTGACGCGGTAATCATTGAAAAGCTCGGGAGTTTCTCTCCGCGCGGTGATTACCGTGTTGAACTGTCCGCCCCCCGTGGAGGTCAAAGCGTCAAGCACCGCCGAAAGCTGCGAGTACGGCGCGTTCACAATGACCGAGGAAATGCCGTTGTCGGGCAGATCCTCCAATTCACCCTTGACCTCGGCAGTGCCCAATGTGGTTATTACCGCGTCAACAAGCGTTATAGTGTCGAGCAGACACTCCGGGGAGTTTTCCGCGACCAGCTTTTCCGTCATAGCGTTTATCTTCGCGAATACGGGCGACGCCGACGAAAGCCCCGAGAAATTCTCCGCTGCCTTTTTCAGACGGAAATCCTCTGACAGCAGATTTGTCCCCGCTATCATTGCAGCGCGGAGACGGGTTCTTAATTCATAAACAGGGGTTATATCCATAACAAAACCTCCTACTATAATATATTTATCGGGTAAATCCACGGCAAGCCAGCCATGG